>SDBV01003078.1_pt1 | contig 24844 bp, 30 predicted proteins | sample 2277081 | NCBI WGS metagenome assembly SDBV01 (sample SAMN10402039, study PRJNA504765) | marine sediment metagenome | isolation source: marine sediment core GS10_PC15, 223 cmbsf | place: Arctic Ocean: Southern Knipovich Ridge | collected 2010 | reverse complement strand
TTGAGCTACTTGTTGAGCTACTTGTTGAACTAGAAGTTGAGCTACTAGTAGATGAACTTGTTGAACTTGAACTGCTTGAAGTTGACGAACTTGTTGAACTACTTGTACTACTTGACGTACTACTACTGGTTGAACTAGAACTTGAGCTTGTAGAACTACTTGTGCTACTTGATGTTGATGAGCTTGTGCTACTTGATGTTGAGCTACTTGTACTACTTGATGTTGATGAGCTTGTTGAACTTGAACTTGAGCTTGTTGAGCTACTTGTACTACTTGATGTTGATGAGCTAGTTGAACTAGATGTACTTGAGCTTGTTGAGCTACTTGTACTACTTGATGTACTTGAGCTTGTTGAGCTAGATGTACTTGAGCTTGTTGAGCTACTTGTACTACTTGATGAGCTTGTGCTACTTGATGTTGAGCTACTTGTACTACTTGATGTTGATGAGCTAGTTGAACTAGATGTACTTGAGCTTGTTGAGCTACTTGTACTACTAGATGTACTTGAGCTTGTTGAACTACTTGTACTACTTGATGTACTTGAGCTTGTTGAGCTAGAACTGCTTGAAGTTGAACTCGATGTTGATGAACTTGTACTTGAGCTGGTTGTAGTTGCTACTGTCCCTGTCACTATAAAGCCGTGATCAACACTTGTATAACCACTCCATGTCCCACTAATTCTCTCCCAATATTTACCGTCAGCATACGTTGGGGAGCTCCCGTCTATTCCAACTCTATAATAATTACCTCCGTGGATTTCTCCTGTCCTTTCAATTACCAAATAATAAGTTTGGCCCGAAGTTACTTCAAAAGTAGTAGAAAAGGCGAAATTGGTAGAAACTAAACTTGTCGTAAGTCCTGATCCAACAACATCATCAGATGTACCCAATAAAGAACCTGTTTCTGGTTCTTCTGGCGCTCCACCGTCGTCATAAACCTTAATATTTATGTTGTCAATAGGCGAACCAACCCTTAAAACTTCAATAGTTATCTGTGTAACAGTTGCGCTAATATCGGCAGACCAATCTTGTGCGTTTGCTCTGCCGTTTGCATTTCCTATTGCTTCACTATTATCATTATTCGATAGTGCGTATGTTGCTACTGTTGCCATAAAAAAAAATATTTAAAAAAAGACAAACTAAAAAAGCTGTCCATATTCATATTATTATTTCATCTTTATTTTACTATCGTCCGCCCTTACTTAAATTATCTCCTGCCCATAAAGGCTGTAAATTTGATAGTGCCCAACACTCTTGAAATTCTTTATCTTCTATATCTTTATAGTTAAAAGCACAATCAGGTTTAATGTGATCAATATGCCACTTACCGTAATTATCCAAGTTCATATCTTTGGTAAAATTGCTTTCTAATCGAGCCATTAATTCTTCTAGCGTGTATGGTAAAAAGTCAAAAGTAGATTTATTATTCTTGTTAGACAAACGTCTTCTAAGTCCTCTACGTACCAAGTTAGATATATAACTACTCAACCTTATACTTGGATTCTCTTGTCTTCTTTTCTGGTGATATTTATTATATATATTTGAGTTATCGTTTTTCCATTTTTTCATTAATGCTTTTTCTCTATCTTTGTTTTTCTGATAATATTCTTCTCTATATATACTGATACACTTTTTACATATAGATTTTAATTTATCTTTTGTTTTTGTATATATATTAAAATTACACAATTTTTTATATTGTTTACACTTGGTACATATTTTATCTGTAACCTTATATCTCATACTTACATTATAGCATAAGTAACTTTTTTCAGCCAGCTTTTATCCAGCTTTTTTTATAGCATCCATTAACCTTACAGATGGCTCTATGCTAGATAATTGAGGCGCTTTATCCTTAAGCAATGCTTCATACACCTTATCGTGTAATCCCTCGAAAGAAAGGTTGTCTTTTAGTGATAATGTATACTTCTCTCCATCTATCTCTAAGTGTCTAGTCTGACCATCTCTTGATAGTAAAAATTCAAAAGAGTATTCTATTTCAGTATCACCCATTATTACAATACCATTTGATCTACGCATACTATCTTCTGCTTTTATAACCCTAAAATTATCTCCAAGTGCTGTAACGAGTAAATCCCATATATGTGCGCCTAGGATAAATACAACTCCACCACTCATAACTTCGTCCCCTTTCCAGCATTTATAGAAGTGATCGTCTCTATATGCGCGTAATACTGCTTTTACTTTCTTAGCTTTCTTTAGCTTCTTACATATCTCTTTAAATAATGGGTGGTAGTGTAATTGCTGTACTACACTAACTCCTTCTAATCCGGAGAAATCAGTATTTATTGTAAGAGGCTTTTCGCTTAACACAGTCTTTCCTGTACGCAAACAGTCTCTAATCATTTCAGCGTGAAGGTAATTAGGAGTACATATAGAAATAACATCTATATCTTTCATTGCTTTAGACTTTAACATATCTCTATAATCAGTAAAATCAGGATCTTTACTATAATCTATGTCACATGTTAAAGCTACTTCGCCTCCTGTATCTTCTATAGCTTGAACGTGACGTGGGAATATAAAGCCCTTCCCAATAACGGCTACCTTGTAACTCATATAAGTCTATCCGTGTTAATTACACATTCACTAATATAGTCTACTTCTTTATTAGTCATAGCAGGAAATAAAGGTAGTGATACTATATGTTCCCCTATTCGGTCTGTATTTGGTAATTTTGCCTTATCATCTTTATATGCTGTAAATGTATGAATTGGTATAAAGTGAATTGAAGTTTGTACTCCTGCAAGGTGCATTTGTTCTATAAATGTAGTTCTACCTATTACTAATATAGGATAAAGATGGTTACCTGTCCAGTTGAGACCTAGGTTCTTATTATATCTTGCTACTATTTCATTACGTCTTTTATTCAACTCTGGTAATTTTCTTAACTGTACTAGACCAATAGAGGATCTTAGGTCGTCTCCCTTAACTCTCCATGCTGGGAAAAGAACGTCATAAGTAGGGTTCTTACCTTTATATCTCTGAGCCGTTCCTTTAGTTACTCCGTGATCTCTAGCCATCATAAGCCATTTGTAGTCCTTTTCACTGTTTAGAGCTACCATACCACCTTGTACTGTGTTTAAGTTCTTTGTAGCGTAGAATGAGTAGCACCACATAGCGTCAGAGCCCTTAACATCATTCTTCTCTATTCTATGACATGAATCGACTACCTTACCCTTTCCTTTAGCTAAGTTGCCTCCGAAATTTACAGGTAATAGGTTCTTATATTGTTTGTCTACACATAAAGTTTTAGGATCAACATCAGCGAATCTAATCTCTAGTCCCGCGTGATGTATTACTTCTGCATCTGATACAAAGGTTAGTGAAGGAATCGTTATAAACTTCTTATATTTTGCAGCACGTATAGCTAAGAATAATGCAGAAGTTCCTGAATCAACAGCTACCGCATATTTAGAGCCAACATACTTTGCGAATTCTTTTTCGAACTCAGCCGTCTTTGGACCAAGTACTACCCAACCAGAATCAAAGCAATCCTTCACTGCTTTTAACTCTTCATGATCGAATGTATTTTTTGAGAATGGAATCATATTTTTATTGCATAAATTGTTAAATATCGTTTTTCTAAAACCTCATCTATAATTTTCCAGTCTTTTAACATACCTTTGAATTGCTCTTCAGATAAGTTATGTAACCTCCAAGGATATCCGTCATTTTGGTTTGGATCTATTGGAGCAGATATTATCAAATCTTTAACATCTAAATTATCTATAAACTTTTGAGGATCCTTTAGGTGACATAGTACCTCAAGGCACACAGCAACTTGATAGTTTTTACTAAATTCTTTATCCATCTTTTCCAGATCTCTTACCTCATAATTCCCTGGGTAGGTTTCCTTTGCGTAATCTATAGCTTCTTGAGAGTTATCTATACCCATAACATCAAAGCCAGCTTTACGCATTAGGTGACATCCATATCCCATACCGCAACCCAAATCTATAACTGAAGCAGGTACCTTCCTAGATATAAGGCATTTAATTGCAAAGTCATAGCGTCTTACTGCTACCCCGTATCTTCTTTTAAGAGAATCGTTTCGTTCTACATGTCCCATATTATTTTTTGATTAATTCTTTAGCTGGGTTGCCTACAACTATAGTATTGGCAAGTACATCCTTTGTAACAACTGCACCAGCACCAACTTTTGCGTTCTTTCCAATAGTAACCCCCGGAAGTATTATTGCTCCTGCTCCTATAACTGCACCCTCTTCTACCCATGTCTTCTCCCATCCTTGGTGGTTAGAAGGTGGATTTTTGTCATTCGTAAAGGTTACGCGCGGGCCTAAGAATACATTATCGCAAATAGTTACGCCATCAGGTATGAATACAAATCCCTGTATCTTTACATTATTTCCGATTCTAACATCATCATAGATCATTACGTGAGAATGTATTGTAACATCATCACCGATCTTTGCATTTTCATTTATATTAGATAGTTCGGGACTCCAGAGCTTTAAATTCTTTCTCATAAGTTTAGTAAATAATGATTAGTTTCGTGCAATCTAAATCCTGCTTTCATATACAACCCATTAGCTGCAAGTCTCATGTGATTAGTAGTTAACTCTACAACCTCTACTCCTTGTTCTTCTGCCCATCCTAACAAGTCATATAGTATTTCTTCTCCTAATCCTTTACCTCTATAGTTTTTATTTACAATCATATCTTCAACTACAGCTTGTTTTCTTAACATTGTTTGACGAGGAAATATCCAACCCATACCTATTAACTTTTTTTCATCATATTTCTTAGATACAAATCCATCTAACGATGCTTTATACAATGCCTGTTCATCTAATACTGCACTATCATCTAATTGATGCATTAACTCTTTAACATCATCAAGATTAAACTTAAAATTTTCATGTAAGAATGGTACAATTTCTTGATTTGTTGCAAAAGCAATATTAGTCCACTCTGACGTGTTATTCAATTCTTCCAATGGTAAAAACTTATATTCAGAATTCTCATCATTTAGATTAATGTCTCCCCTTATATCAACTAAAAAGAAAGAGTTTAATACTGCAAATTTCTTGCCATTAAATTCAGCCTCACCTGATATTTCTTTCATAGGTGTACAGCTTTTTATTTTAACTCCTAGCTCTTCGACTAATTCTCTCTTAATACAATCTTCAGGTGTTTCTCCTAAATTTGCATAACCCCCCGGAAGATCCCACATCCCCTTAAAAGGTTCTTCATTTCTTTTTAACACTAACACTTTTTGATCCTTAATAACTATTGCTGTTGCAGTAGATTTAGGATTGTTGAATTCACATATTTCACAATTCATATTTTTGTTTATTAATTATTATGTTTGTTTCTAAGATTATCGGCTTCTTTTTCACCACAAACCTTAGATACAATATTTATAAATTTTTCTTCTTGACTTAATAGAAATTCTTTAGTTTCTCTTGCAACTTTCTCATAGTCATATCCTTTACTTAATTCTTTCACTATTCTTATTATATCATCAGTATCATTATATTTCAATGCACATGGTAATTCATCGATGCCATTCCAGATACTATACCTCCCCATAAGCCCTATTTCAGCTACTGTCTGAGAAAAGCCATCATGGTTCATAGGCCTTAAACTAGCAAAACATTTATTGTAATATAACTCAGGAACATCTTTACGACTATTCTCTGCTACCTCACGATATCCTGGTGTATGGAACTTAAACTCTTGAAGGCCTTCTAAAACAGGCCTATAAGAGTCTGGATCGTATTTCTTCTTACCTGCACAATACCAGTATACATCATTACCTAATGGCGCAGGCCTCCATAAGTCCATCGGGCTATTGATCATATGTATAGTCTCATATTTCAAGCTAAATGCCTCAATATCTTTTTTAATCCAATTACTTTCTGCTATATATGTAATGTCATGAAGATCAGCAGTGTCACGTAAATGACGCAATATAAAGGTGTCTAAAGAGTCGGTTCCAGTAAACCATACTATTCTAGGTCCTTTATGCGCGCGCAAGGCACCAAAATCACTTCTTCTATACATACCAAAGAATAGTGTAGCTTTGTCCTGAGATTCATATTCTTCAAAGTTGAATTTACTTTTAAAAATATTATGAAATGATTTTACTATGGGAGATGTTTTTAATTGCATATTATTGTGGTTTTCTTATAATTCCAAATCCAGGTTTAATTCCTCCACGAGCTCTACCCCAATCAAAGCCGAATTTCTCCCACTCTATCTCTTGCCATAACTCCTTAACACCTTCTTTCCTATTAGTAATATCATGAAGAATTACTAAACCCCCAGGTTTTACCATGGGTGTATAGTTATCCCAATCTTGTTTTACACCTTCGTATGAGTGATCACCATCTATAAACGCCATATCATATAATTTATCTGAAGATTCTTTAACTTGATTTATTATTTCAGGATCATGAGAGTCGCCTAAAATAAATGTCCAGTATTTTTTTAAGTCAGAGTATTCAGCGTCAAGTATTGTAGCTCTATCCTTCAAATCAACACTTATAATCCTACCAGGCTCTAAATCTTTAGACACTGACTCATCCCACTTACTAAGTTTTAAGTAATCATTTAAAGCTAGTAACATTGATTTTGTACTCTGTCCATTTTGTACACCTATCTCTAATATATTTTTAGGCATAGTTTCTAGCACTATCTCATATAATGTTAGTACATAAGAACGCATAGCTCTACCATATTCTTTTTGTTGTTTTAATCTTATATCCATATTTTTTTAACTATAATACTGATTTAACCCAGTTTTTTGTAAGTTCTATACCCTCTTCAAAGGTATATTTAGTCTTCCATCCTAAACCTTTTATTTTAGTTGTATCTGGAATAGGTCTCATATTCTCTCCTACTTTAGGTGGGGCATACGTAGGCTTCATACTCTTATCTTCTGCATACTTCTCTATTAATGTGTCAGCTAGCTCTTGAATACTAACCCTATTATCAGACGCAACATTATAAACCTCTCCTATTGTACTATCGTCTTGACTTAATAATATAGTTGCTCTAACAGTATCTCTTACAAAAGTGAAACATTTAATTTGCTCTCCACTTCCCCATATGATTGGTTGCTTACCTTTTAATATTCTAGAAATGAATATATTAATAACACCTGATTTACCCCAACAATCTTGACGTGGTCCAAATACATGGAAGTATCTGATAATAGATACCCTAACTCCATGTTCGTCTGCGAAAAACTTTGCATACTTTTCACCTGCCATTTTAGAAATAGCATATGGTGTCGTTGGTCTTAATATACCATCTTCTTTCATTGGCTGATCGGAACTACCAAGAACAGAGCCTGTTGATACATGTACTATTCTCACACCTGGATTTTTTCTTGCTGCTGTTAATAAGTTAAATGTTCCTAATGTATTAGTTTCCATATCAACTCTAGGTCTAATATTTGACATACCCATATTTGATGCCGCTAAATGAAATACATAATCACTCTCTAGGACTACTGATTCTATAGAGTCATAATCTCTCATATCTCCATGTACGAATTCTACTCTTTTATCTTCAAGTAAGTGCTTTATATTTTCCATGCGCGATTGACATAGGTTATCAAATATAATAAGTCTTTTAAAATCTTCTCCTATTAACTCGTCACACAAATTGCTTCCTACGAAACCCGCACCTCCCGTAACTAAAATTGTCTTGTCTTTAAACTTCATATTGTTTTATATTATATTTATTATTAAAATGTTCTTTATCATCTAAATATTCCTCAAGTGGAATAGACGAATATTTAGGTGGCGCTTGTCTATGCCCTGGTTGATAATCTGCTATCTCTACTGCTGTCATCTCTCTAACATCTTTAGGTAGAAACCAGAGATCTCTTTCATTTCTAGTTTTATAGTCTGTATTATCGAAAAACTGTCTTCTTTCCCTATATTCTTCAGTTAAATGATTCAAGTGTACAACTACATGTCTAATCTTCCACGGTCTTTTTTCATTATAATGTGGATTGTACCTAGTTCTACCCACCCACGGAAATACACTCATCTCAGGCTTATATCTATATACTCTACCATGTGGTGCCATTTTTTGACGCATTATTATCTGCATACTATCAAATACCTCTATACAACCTAACATTAGATAATCGTGAGCAGGTTGATTATTCCAGAACTCCTCAAGGTAGTTAGTAAAATCATTTATAAATGTTTCATCAGAGTCAGGCCATATAATCATATCTATCGATTTAACATCATGCATCTTCCTAACCTCTTTTAATGTAAATTCCCTTATCTGTGCTTGTCTAATTTTGAAACGCTTTTTAATCTGTCCCTGTATTTTGTTTTTCTCCTCTATAAAAGGTTCATCACTATATGCTACATGTGTTCTGTCAGGGAATCTTTCTTTATATTCTAATACAATAGCTTCTGTTTCACTATCCCAATTATCAAGAACAATACAGACTCTATCACAATTTACATACAACCAATCTAATGACCATCTACACTGCTCTCTTTCTTGGTATACCATTACTACACCAACTATTTCTATTTCTTTTAAATAATTTCTCATATTTTGATATCTGGTTCTTTTTTAAATATATTTGTTATCTCTTCTGGACTCATATCTTCTACATCTTTTTCTAATTTCCACAAATCACTTGTTTCAATATTATATGATTTCCAATTTTTATGTCTCCACTCTCTAATATCTTCTGTAAGGAATGCTAAATGTACAGAATAATAAGCTGCTTTAAGTGCCTCGGTTCTACCTAATGGATGATACAACGCGTACTGAGTCCAAGGGAAAGCTGAATAGTTATCATGATATTTTAGTATATGCACATGATGTCCCATCCCATCTGCTTTTACAGTTCTCATATTACCTACAACATCAACTGGTCTAGTAGAGATTGCTTTGTATTTACTTTCCCAAAAGGTATCTAATAACTCTGGAAGATATTTTGTGAATATTTCATCAGAGTCAGGCCATAAAAGTATATCTATTTTATCATAACCTTCTTTCTTCATACTCAAAATTCTTCTTAAAGTTACAAAGACATCGTCACGAAAAACACCCTTCATTGATTTACTTCTCTGTCTATAGCTTATTGCATTCCCCTTTCTATCAATTATCTGCATTGGAACAGTGCTTCTTCTTACAAAGATTTTATCATAATACTTTCTTTGATACTCATATACCCTCTCTTCAACTTCTTTAGTTTCATTATCCATCATTATTAATATCCAATCTGAATATTTAAGAAGATTCGGAATAGTTATATCTAACATAGAAGCGTGTTGTGATACAAGCATAGCCCCTATAACTTTTATATCTTTATTCTTCATATAGTATTTTTTGTAATTTATTAAATATTTCGAGTCTTTTACCACCTTCTTCTTTGATACGTCTATATATATAAGGTCTTGTTTTTCTATTAAAGGATCTATAGCTACATCTAACTCCTCTAAAATTGATACAACCTATGCTCTCATCTGATAATATCTTTTTACTTAATAACTTTAACCAGCAGAAATCTTTAAATAATGGTGGAGTCATATCGTCATCAACAACAATAAATAAATCAGACTCTACACACTTAAAGCCCTCTGTCTGAGCCGCTGCAAGTTTAAGGTTTTTATTGTTAAAAACATGCTTCCAAACAATATCTTTCTTTTCTAAATCTAATATCAACTCCCTTGTACCATCCATAGATCCATTATCTACCACTATCAATCTAAATGGAGTTTTCGTAAAGGTGTATAAAAACTCTACAAATGTTTTAAAATATTCAATACGATTATATGTTACTACGATTATATCTACTGTATTCATATTATTTTTTGCATAAATAAATATTCTCTTCTAGAAGTCCGAATTTAGCTTGGTCATAGTCATTAAAGGAATAATAAAAATCATCAATCTCAACATCAAATCCAACCGACTCTAGTCTATCAACATAATCTTCTCCGTATATTCTTACGTGATCACGCTGACCGAAGACAAGCTCCCTGTCTTTTGGTGATGTAATGCTTTTATCCTCATAGGTTTTTTCTATGTTTTTGATAGGTACTTGTAGCATTGCTACGCCTCCTGGTTTTAATACTCTAAAAAATTCTCTCATAGCAGCAATATCATCATCAACATGCTCAAGTACATGAGAGCAAATAATAATATTAAATGAGTTATCATCAAAGGTCATATCTTGTATATCTTCCCTAATAGTATTATGTCTACCACTCAAGTTCACACATACTCTTTCAATGCCTGTAAATAAATTAAATAATCCTATAAGACATTTTTCTGGAGCAACATGAAGAACTTTGATATCGTCACTCAGTATATCCTTTAAATACATATAATAAAGTCTATGCCTTTCAAGACTTCCACATTGTGGACATTTTGCGTTGGGTCTCTTTACAACACCAAAACCACGAAATTCTCGTCCTTCCCACTTACATATAGAACATATTACATTTATCATATTGTTCTATTATCTTTAGTATTAAAATCAATCCCATCTGGGAATCCTTTTCTTTTATCTATATTTTTCCATTCACTAGCCATGTATCCAGATAGTTTACTGACTAATAATTGCTTCTTCCCCAATTTTGTCATCTGTTCACTTAACCATGGTCTTTGATATTGAGAGTCTCCAAGACCACCTATTTTTTTTATATCTTCAGTTCTTTGTATTCTAAATATAGAGCCACAACGTCCTTCAGCTTCTTCAAATAGATTCATACAACTAATTCCATCAAAGCCAAATGAGTTAAGTAGTAAGTCTGCTAACTTAGCTTCGTTCTCTAAAAAATACCCTCTAGTACGCTTTGATATTAGATCAGGGTTATATCCCTTTCTAAGATGTTTTATGGCGCTTACAATGCCTTCTACATCCTCATATGGCACGCTCATAGGTCCACCACCATTCCATATACTTATTCTACCCATTAATCCCATTTCGCCAACTGTCTGACTTAATCCGTCATGATCAATAGGTCTAATTCCAGCGAAACATTGTTTATATACTTCTGCCATTTGGTTATGAGGTATATCTTTTTGGTCGTGTACAATGATATTCAAATCTGGAATTGCTTTTTGTATGTAATTAAAATATTTTTTACCATACTTACTATTTCTACCTCCGTACCAATATAAGCTATCCCCAAGAGGTTCTGCTCTCCAATTATATAAACCATCGATAAAGATAGATATTGACTTATATTTAATACCCATTTCATCAAGATCGCGCTCTATCCATTTACTTTCAGCGATAACAATAACATCCTTAAAATATTTACCAACGTCTATATTTCCTTTTCTAAACGAATCCAACATCATTAAAGCGTCTGTCCCAGCAAACCAAACTATTTTAATACCCTTATGTCTTTCAAGTGCTTTAAAATCATTATGTCTATATATCCCAAAAAATAATGTAGGTTCATCTACTGATATATATTTTTCAAAATTAAACTTATTACGAAGCATCTTTTCAAAAAAAGTAATTGTTCTAGATATTTTCAATTGCATAACCTTTTCTTGTTTTATAATCGAAGCGATAGCCTCTTCTTTTTAATATTATTTCGCAACACCTAGCTTGCCTTTCTGTCTTCTCTTCTCTTTCATGTCCCATTCTATGTATCCATAACTTAGCTTTTCTGTGTTTGAATCTTACTCCATTCTCCATAGCTTTTAACATCAGCTCCCAATCAACAGCAGAATCTAAGCTCTCATCATATCTAGGCATCTTTTCTCTTTTCCATAAACTACCACCGTGAGGAATATACTGCATGTGTAGCATATGTTGATATGCGTCTTGATCGCTTAATGTCTTGCAAGATAATACCCTGTGTCGCTTGCCATTATTTTTTGTAACCCACCTATTAGGATATATAACATCATATTCCTGATGTTTATCTAATAATGCTACTGTCTCATATAATAGGTCATCACACGCTAAATCATCACTCCCGAAAGGCATAATATATTCACCGATAGAGTTATCAAGTGCTAAATTATAAGCCTTGGCCATTCCTAATTTATCTTGTCTAAAATACTTTATTCTTGAGTCCATTAACTGTACCCACTCTAATGGATCTTCACTTCCATCGTCGGCTACTATTAGTTCCCAATCTGTAAAGGTCTGAGCTATAAAAGATTCAATGCACTCTTTAAGCATTTCCTTCCTATTATAACATGGTATATTTATTGATACTTTCATAGTTTTACTCCTCCTCTAGTTTTTTTATCAAAATAATATCCTCTTCTACCTAATGTCTTATTACAACTATCTATTTGTCTTTTAGATGTCCCCTCTCTTGCATGACCTGTTTTATATGTCCATAGTCTTTCAGGTATGTGATAGAACCTTACACCTCGTTCTAATGCTGTTAAATACAGTTCTAAATCTAATCCCGACTCTAATGTTTCATCATATCTAGGCTTCTTATCCTTTTTCCATAATACTCCTCCATGCGGTATAAACTGTCTTTTTAACATTCTTTTGTAACATTCTTCATTCGTATAACTTTGGTGAGCATCGTCAAACTTAGTTCTAAACTTATTACCGTCAGCGTGTTGAGTCCAATGATCTGTATACACTGCATCATAATCTGTATTATCTTGTAGTGCTTGATATGTTCTTTTTAAAAGTTTTTTATGACTAGCTATATCGTCACTCCCGAAAGGCATAATATATTCACCGATAGCACTATCTAAAGCTAAATTGAATGCCTTTACATAACAGTTTTTATCTTGTCTAAAATACTTTATGCGTGGATCTATATCTTTAATAAATGTTAAATCTTCTGTACTAGCGTCATCAGCAACTACTAACTCCCAATCTGTATATGTCTGTGCAATAAAAGAATCTATACATTCTCTTAGCATTTCTTTTCTATTATAGCATGGTATTATTATTGAAATCATATTATTTTTGCGCTATTATCCAGTTTGTTATTAGGTGCTTATTGTCACATTTTATTACCATCCTCTCTGGCACTCCTCCCTGTGCTACCCCCACCCTATTCTTTCCTTCTACAAATAACTTATTTAATAACTCTCTAGATCCAACAGCACCGCAGGTAAGTATTTGGGAATAATTTTCACATAATACTTTTAGTCCTTCTAATGTGAACCTAAAATAATCATGTGGCTCACCATGAACAGGTGTCATTAATCCTGTTATAAAGATACCTATACCTCCAGGTTTTAATACTCTTCTAGCCTCCTCTAAACATACCCAAGGCTTCCTCACATGCTCTATAACATTATCGGCTAGAATATAATCAAAACTATCTTGTTCATAAGGCATGTTGTGCATATCTACATCAGGAAAAGATGGAGCAGTTATGGATGTGTTATCAGGCAACATATTTATTAAAATAGGTGCAGTAGATGTTTGAAATCTAAAATTCAAATCAGGATCGTCACATGTATCACCAACTAACAAACAAGAGCCTGGCTTTAAGTCTAAGTTGCTTAAAAAATCCTCTATAGCTTTGTAACACCCATATCTTGTATATCTATTTTTAATACTATTTGAAAACTTAGTAGGTGGAATGTCTTTTTTATATATCATATCGGCTTATTAGTTTTATCCTCTAGTTTTATTAGCTGACTATTCATACCCTTTGGTTGTTTCTTGATCCACTCGTAACTATTTTTAATCTGCATTTCATTTATATACCACCCTGGGTATCCTCGATCTTTAATATATCCTAAATCTTTTAACCACATATCGGTAGCCACACCAACAAGTTTTCCTATCTTAGTAGCCATCTCCTTTGTAGCAAGTGTTTCCCATCTACGATTTCCAAACCCCACATCTCTCCATTCTTTTGTTTTATGAATTCTGAATCCTGCTCCTGCTGTTTTTGTCCTTGTAACTTCACCGCTCCAATTACCTCTCATATTAGGCTTCCTCAATGTTATTCCTCCATATTCAGGATATGCATCAATTAACTTTATCATTCTTGATAATACATCTGGTTCTAGGTCAGGAATAATTATATCATCCTGCAAACATACAAAGTAATCAGTAGTAACATATTCTAATCCCTGAGTATAACATCCTGATAGCTTTGGAGGATTCTCATTAAATATAAGTTGTATTTTATAATCTGACTTTAACTTCAATTCTTCTAAGTATTCTGTAGTTCCATCTTTTGAATTATTATTAATAACAATCAAGCTAAAAGGTGTTGATAACTTTTCTTCTAATGCTTTGATACATTGCTTTAGAAAATTAATCCTATTACATGTTAATAATATTATATCTGTTGATTTCATATTTATAATTCAAAGTTAAATCTCTCGGGAATAGTTTCTTTATATCCTGCATTCTCATCTCTCCACGTTATACATCTCATACCATAACTTGCCATAGTGATTCCGACTTTTTTATTAAATAGCTCTTTCATTGAACTAGCGAAATGATATTGTCCAACATTTCTAGTAGTAAATCCTATTTTTTTTAACTCAGATGTTTTTACTATATGAAAAACTTCTTCAATTGATCTTTTCTCATCAATATATCCTGTCTTTAAGGGTATGTCTTTTATTTTATTAGTTTCTTTAAAATATTTATCAAAATTACATTTTCTATATCTTATAGATATGGCACCGTATTCTGGTTCATTCCTTATCAAAAAGTCTAAATGAGTCAACCAGCAAGGATTTGACCGTGGTGGTAAAAGGTCGTCAAGAGCAAGTACACAATATTCACTTTCGACTAATTCTAACCCTAACTTATAAACCTGAGATAATGGATAATTTTTTTCATTATGTATAACCTCATCAATATATCCTTCCTTTTTTAATCCTTCTGTAAAATCTCTTGTTTCTGGTATAGAGCAATTATCTACTACAATAACTTTATGAGGAAATACTGTACGTTCTTTAATTGCTTTTACAAGAGCCTCTAAGTAGTGTGAGCGTCTAAAACTAGAAATAATTATATCTATCATATCTTTTTATTAGTCATTATGAATGTAGCTAATTTTGTATATGCTATTTTATCTTCTTCTCCTTTAGATATTTTTGAAATTAGTTCCCAGTCAAATTTATGTTTACGTCTAGGATGTGGAAAAAAATAACCGTAATCTCTAAATAAACTTGTCTTATACATGAACTGACCTAAGTCACATCCACCATGTTTTAATGCACATTTTTTTCTTGCTTTAAACTCTTTATCTGTTCTACCTACCATCTCCATATCTGAAGCTATCATTCTAGCCTCTGGATTCGCTTCTGCGGTGTCTATCATGCTCTGTAGGTGGTTTGGATACCACTTATTATCATCATCGTGAAAAACAACCCATTCGTTCTCTATATCCCTCTTAGAATGATGTATATAAGAGAATGCTATCATTGCGCCTACGTTGCGAGCAAGTCCGCCATAATAATGGGTTCTAACACCTAAATCAACCCAATGTCGCTTAGGATGCCTTTTATCGCTATCACAGAGGTCTTTAAAAACATCTCTAACGTCTGGGTGAGCATCGTTAACCATTATATGTTGCCAGTCTTTAAATGTTTGGTTATCTATTGATTTTATTACTTTTTGTAGATTACTAGCATTCCAACATGCTGTAACTATTGTCAAATTAAACATAGTAATTATACATATCTTTTAAGGTTTTATCAAAAGGAATTTTAGGTTCCCACCCTGTTGCTTTCTTAAATTTAGTACAATCTCCTAATAATATAGGTAAATCACTTGGTCTCATTCTTTCTGGATCTTGTTCTATTTGTAATTCTTTACCACTAATATTTACTAACATCTCTAAAACTTTCATGATCTTAATAGGCTTACCTTGACATATATTATAAGGTTCTCCAAACTTTATCTTATCGGAAGAAAGTGCCATATCATAAGCTCTTACTATATCGCGTACATCTGTAAAATCTCTATAAGCATCAAGATTACCTACCTTGATAGTATCTCCATTTTTTGCTTCAGCGATCTGTTTAGCAAATGAAGCACATACAAATTTATCTCCTCTTCTAGGGCCAGTATGATTAAAGGCTCTCGTTACAACCACGTTTAATCCGTAGCTCTTTGAGTATTGATATCCTAGCTTATCTTGCGCAATCTTACTAACTCCATACGGGCTTAATGGCAGTAACTCATCAGTCTCTTTAGTAGGTACTTCCTTGACTGTTCCGTACTCTTCACTACTACCTGCTATTAAAATCTTAGAATCAGGACAAAATTCTCTAACTGATTCAAGTATATTTAATTGAGATAAAATGTTGTTCACCAATGTTTCTCCAGGGCTCTTCCAGCTTGTAGGAACATAACTCTGCGCTGCAAGATGAAATATCTTATCAGGCATTACTTCTTTTATTACATCAGAAACATTAACTGCATCCGTTAACTCACATTCGTGTAATATTACTTTGTCTATAATGTCTCCAATATTATTTAAGTTTGAACGATTGCGAATTGTACCATGTATCTCACTTCCTTCTAATAAATGTTCTGCAAGATATGATCCTACGAATCCATTTATTCCTGTTATTAATATTTTCATATATTTTTTTTACTTGAATAATTATCGTCAAAGGCTTCATGCATTTTTTCTCCTTCCCTCAAACCGACTATATCCCATTTAGCTTTTGGTGCAATACTCTTAGCTATTTCACCGACAGTCATAGACTTAAGTTTTTCAGGATAATGTAATCCAGGGCTTCTAAGCGATAATATATGATCACATACATCATCAATATGAATAACAAATCTAGTTGCGAAAGGATCGGTTATTGTTAAAGGAATTCCAGCATCCCTTTGTTCTTTAAATATTTCAAATACACTACCTCTACTTCCTATAAAATTTCCAAATCTCCACACTATAGCTGTTGGATCTGCTAATACAATACCCTCTGCTACCATCTTGCTAGCACCATATATATTTTCTGGTTTAAAAGCCTTGTCTGATGAAATAAATATTATATGTTTACCTTTACCCGCTATCATTACATTTTTAGTGCCATTAATGTTAATATCTGCCACTACAGACGCATTGCGTGATATGGTATCCATACGTTTCATTGCTGCGGTATGTATGATAACATCTACACCATCACATACTTCTTTCATACGTTCTAAATCTCGAACATCTCCTAACCAATATTGCACTCTTTCATCATCTAACTTTCTAGCCATCTCTGATTGTTTATATTCATCACGAGAATATACACGTATTTCTATGCTATCAAATATTAACAATCTATTTACTAAGGCTTGACCTAAAAAACCAGTTCCACCTGTTATTAAATATTTCATAATTTTCTAAATACCCATTCGTATCTTCTAGTATTCTCAGGTTTATACCATTGGGACAATTTATTAACTAATTCCTGTATAGTTCCTTTATTATGAAACTCTAATGATATTTGATCTATTCTAGATACTAACTCATCATCTAACTCTCTAATAATATCTATCTCACCACCCTCACAATCCATCTTTAACAATCCACAATGTTTTATATCATAGTGCTTAAATACACGATGAAGATCTATGAATGAGGTTATTTGATAATTATCTTCTACTAGTCCACTTTGCTCTAGATATGAAGAAGTAGTTCCAGACGAACGATCGTGTACATATAATTTTGTTCTACCTGGTTTACCTACTCCTTGGTTTACATGGTGTACTCTATCATGTAATCTATTGCGTCTAACATTATAACACAATGTTTCGTAGTTGTATAATTCAGGTTCAAATGCAAATACTGTAGCTCCTGCTTTTGCAGCTCTAAGCGTAGTCCCTCCTATGTGCGCGCCTATATCGATCATAACATCTAAATTATCAGGTATTCTATACATATTCTTATCAGGATCTAACTCCTCTGCTAATATCTTCTCATCATAATACCTTACTCTTGTACGCATTTTATAGCCGAAGAAATCCCTATCTGCAACTACATTTCTTTTTACCTTTTTATCTGCATTTACTATACTCAAGGGTACATTAGTTTTGGGATCTATTATGGGATAAGGCTTCTCTATATGCGCCTGTCTTGTTCTACTATGAATACCAGTTCCCCATTTTCTTGGTTTAACATAATAACCACGGTCAAGACAATATCCTCTACTATGATCTGCCCACAAGTTATTAGCCCAACTACATTTAAGCTCCATCTTATCTCTAAAGAATGAAACAAAATGAGCATCATCCCAATTTCTATTCCCAAATGGTTCTGGTAAATTCTCAAATGTTTTCTTGTGCTGTACTCTGAAATATGCGGATAATGACTTTCTAGCTGGAGTTATGTCACTTGGTAGCCAGTTCATATTAGGAATTCTTTGAATTCTACAACCAATACCTGCGTGTCCCGGATTCTTTTCCATTAAATCTATAAGTTGAAGCATTACACAAGTATCTAATTCTGGTACTGTAATATCATCCTGCATTGTGAAAAAGTAATCAGATTCAACATGCTTAAATCCTGCGTTGTATGCTTGACATATATTTGAGTTATCTAATTGCTCAAATATATCTACATTTCCTATGTCCTTCTGTTGTCGTAAATACATAGGAGTATCATCAATTGACATATCATCTATTACAATAAGACGAAATGGTGTCTTTAGACGCTTATGTAACTGCTCAATAGTTTCTTTGGTTCTTGAAACTCTATTGCAAGTTATAAGAATTATATCTAAGGGCTTATCTATTACATAGCCGTCTGGTGTTGTTATTGATTTCATAGTATATTAAAGTTACAATAATTTTTTTCTTTTATTAAATCTACATTTTTGTCTCTATCGTCATAAAGTATCCTGTCTTGTAAAAGATACTTGTCTTCAGATATTTGATATGTTATATCCTTTTCTACAGTGTCATCTCTTTGCCAATGATAATGTTTGACATTTATGGAACTATCATACTGAAATAAATTAAGTTTTTTAGCTAATTCAGATACCTCTCTATCTCCTTTGTAATGCTTGTAAAGAGGATAATATAAGTGTCCACCTATGTGGTGAACAAACTTCTTAGAGCTCATACCCATAGTAAAGATTCTACCCTTTTGAATTCCATCATTAAAAGCTAATAATCCTATATCATCTTTAAATCTTTCTTTAAATACCCTTAATGACTTTTCCAACCATCCTTCATCTAGCACTTCAGAATCATCAGCTAATACTACGAAATACGGAGTATCACATGAATAGATGCCCATGTTAGCTTGTGCTACAAAATCTCTATGGAAGCTAGATAGTATACAGTCAATGTTGTTTTCAATACAGTAGTTATATGCTAATGTATCATCATTGTCTACTACTACTAATAATTTATACTTAGCTTTAGTCTTACTTTTAATACTATCAATTATCCGACTAAGCCCCTCTGGTCTTTTGTATGTTAGAACAATAACAGTAGCCTCTGGCTTTTCACCTTTATCATACTCTTCACGCTTATCTTGCTCTACTTGATCACAATGATGGTTTATCTTTACTGGTACATTTGTTAATGGATCTATATCTGGATAAGGCTTTTCTTCTGATATTCTAATCTTATTTTCAGCTACAGTAAATGTATCTGTTCCTTCCTTATAGCCACTATTTATAATAAACCCAGCGTGGTCTGCATATATCTTAGTTGTAAAGCCAAACTTCTTATGTAACTGAAGTTTAAACTTATCCCCAGCAGAATTACTATCCCACTTCAGAAGTCTACCGAACGGTCTATCTCCTAACTTTCTATAATCATCTCTTCTTAATAATCTAAAAACAGATGGAAAACCTTTGTGACATGGTATTATTTCGCTATCCTCATTTATATCAGTTCTAGCTGTTCTTTGTATTCTCATACATATACCTCCATACTCTGGCTCATTTCTTTGCAATATATCAACCATCTGTTTTAGCCAGCAATTATCTTGACCTAGCATTGGTGGATAAATGTCATCATTAGTAGTTACAAAGAAATCATTACTAGGTCTTCTAAGCTCATTCTCCCATTTTTCTATCATCTTGAATCCCTCATTTAACGCTTTAGATTGTCCTATGTTTTCAGGTAGAAGTATACTATCAAACACTTTACCTTGAACTTTAGCCTCTCTTAAATATCCTTGAGTACCATCATTAGAATTATTATCAATTACTAATATTCTAAAGGGATAAAAAGTTCTTTCGTTTATAAGATCTATAGTTTTCTTTAATAATCCAATGCGGTTAAAGGTTGTAAGTAGTATGGATACTGGTAATAATTTTGGTAATTCTTCTATCATATTATTTTATTTCCTTTTTTTAAATTATCTGTTGCCCATAAAGGCTGTAAATTTGATAATGCCCAGCAATCTTGAAATTCTTTATCCTCAGTACTTTTATAATTAAAGCTACTATCGGGTCTGATATGGTCAATATGCCACTTACCGTAATTCTTCCAAGTCATATCTTTTGTAAATTGATCTTCTAAGCGTTGCATTAATTCTTCAAGTGTATATGGTAGAAAGTCAAAAGTAGACTTGCTACCCTTGTTAGATGATCTACTTTTTAGTCTACTCCACATGAGTGCAGATACACTGTGCTTCACTCTTAATTGCGGACTATTCTTTAATCTTTCTGTAACATATTTATTTATTCTCTTCCTATTCTTTTTTCTATATTTTTCAGTATTTTCTTTGTATTTATCTTTGTTTCTTTGATAGTAAAGACTAAAATATTTTTTATATTTCGTACAGTTTTTCTTTCTATTACATAATACGCCACTATTAAAACACTTTTTACAAGTAGAGCGAACTCCTTTTCCATCACCACGTTCATAAAAATCAGTTATTTCTTTAACCTCCTTACACTTTCTACATTTTTTAGTCTTTGATTGTTTCATATAACACAGGCTCTAATTGTTCATGATAAATAGAATAACTATTATGAGTTCTCCATACTTTTCTAAATTGCTTGTCGCTTTTATTCGAACGCAATTGTCCATTTATTTGTTTTGCTAATTTAAGGTAAGACTCTTTGTCGCGCCCACTATAATGTACGGATCTACCGCTTGTAAATGGATGCTTTAATACATCCTCTTCGTCACAGAAATCAAGCATTAATGGAAGATCTTCATTAATAACTAATAGATTCTTAGTCATAGATGCTTCTAGTAATACATTGGGCCCATTCTCTGCCCTGGAAGGGAAGACAAATAGATTTGATAACTGTAGTAACTGTGATACTACTATATTAGGTACCTCAGACTCAATCTTGTATGTATCATCAGCTAATAAGCTAGTAAATATAAGTTCATTTTCTCCTAACCCATACTTCTCTGCCAATGCTTGTTTTCTTTTAATTTCGTCTACTCTTTTACGTCCATTTGAATTTGCTATAATTAATGCTACCTTATTTCCCAATTCTTTTAATTTTGCAAATGTCTCAATAACATCATCTAGCCCCTTAGCATCCATTCTAGTTGTACACATTGGATATGTTTGTATAATATCTCTATCCCATAACATATACTTGTCAGCAATCATCTTAGTAATAGGATCCCATTTTAAGAAGTATGCAGGTTCTTTCTCATTAAATATACTTCTAACTCTATCATGTTCTACACCTATTCTACTTGCGAAGACCTCTGTATCAGCCTTATTAAGGTACACATAGCGCGCGTTAGGCATCTTAAAGTCAATTTTACCACCTACACCACTTCTAGCATAATGTAACCATTCTATATCAATACCACACTCCTTAATTGCTTCTCTATAAGTAATACAGTCATCAATAAATAAGTCAAAAGAAATAGCCAAATCAAAGTCATCTGTAATCTGCTCTCTTAAAACATCTACAAATTTCGATTTAGCTTCTTCGTCTACAATATTCTTTTGTCTTTTAAATCTAGTAACAACAGGTCTTACCTCACATCCTATACCTTCCTGTGTTAATTTACTACCCTCTTGAGTAAAGAATACAGGACTATGTCCATTTTCTAATAACATCTTTATTAGATTCCTTACTGCTTTCCCTGGACTATAACTATCAGGGCAACGGCTAAAATGAGTAATAATAGCTATCCTTAGCTTCTTGCTGTTAGCCTCTTTTTTTTCAGGTACAAAAACTTCAGGTCTCTTTGGAGATTTTATTTCCATTGACCTAACAGATGCATCTAAGCTTGTCATAATGTCATCTACAGGAAAGTCCTCTCGAATAGCGTAATGCTGAAGATCGTTCTCGTTCTTGTTTCTATCCCTAATTGTAAGAGTAAGGAAATAACTTCCTAACTCTTCTGCTTTTTTTATCAATTCTTGTATATTCATATTTTTAATTATTTTTTAATGTGTTCTAGTACTTTATTCTCAAAATAAAACCCATCGTTAGAATCATGACAAACTAACAACGGGTTCAGCTCTAGTCATGATTTTTAAATTATTTATTTTTTCTTACCAAGTACCTTTAGAGATACTGGAAGATTTGCTCCGACAGCTACTCCTAAAAGAGCAGTTTCGATCGGCAGTAATACTGATACATCTTGACCTAATGCTAGTAATACTATTAATCCAACTAAACCAATACTGGCTAAAACTGGAGCTGCGAGTTCTTTTACGCTCATATTTTTATTGTTAATTATTTTTTAATTTTATTTCCTTTTTTAATATTTTCTATAAACTCTAATGGTTGAAGATTAGATAGAGCCCAACATTCTTGGAACTCTTTATCATTAGTACTTTTATAATTGAAACTAGAATCTGGTTTAATATGATCAATTACCCAATAATTTCTTTTTGCTCCATAGTTATCCCAATTCATCCAAGATTCAAATCTGCTTTCTAAGTGTTGCATTAATTCTTCTAAGGTATATGGAAGTATATCTCTAAATGTTGATAAGCCATCTTTGCCAGAGAGACGAGACTTTAACCTACTCCATATTAACTTAGAAACATTTTTTTTAATCTTGAAATGAATATCTACTTTTCTCTTTTCTTTTTGATAGTCCCTTCCTCGCTTTAAGTGTCTTTCTTTATTTTTTAAATATTCTCTTCTTTTTTGTTTTGCTACTCTCTCTGGATACTTTTTACAATATTCTCTACGTTGCCTTAATCTTTTTTCTCTATTTTCTTGATAAAGCTCTTTGTTCCGTCCGTTCATTCTTTCTCTATTAACATGATAATACTCATTTACACATTCTTTACACCAACAATAAACATTATCTTTATAGCTCTTATGCTTTCTAAAGTTACTTATTCTTTTTTCTTTTTTACATTTACTACATATTTTCATCACTTTATGAAGCCAAGTGGTCCGTCTACAATGCTAAAAGCATCTAGACTTTCAACTTCTTCAAAAGGAGTTACCCACTTATTATCTAACATTTGCTTGTAACTTTGGAATGCCCCTATCTCGAAAAGTTGAAATGAGTCCTCTGCGACAGCAAATATTCTATTGTCGTCTTTTTTCTTTAGTGTTCTTATCATATTTTTTACTTCTTTTTGTGATACATTAAATTTGTATACATCTGTGCCAAATATATAATCAGGCGCTAATTGCTTAACAAAGCTACTGTCTAGCTCATAATGGTCGTATATAAACCATTCTGGCTTTAGCATTGATATAGCGTGATTTATTTGATTATTTGATTTTTGATATACCCCATCTACTTTTGTTGGCCATGCATGTGCGGTTATCTGTAATGGAGCGTGAGTTAACGCTTCTTTCATGTTTTCACGTAATACTATCTCATAACTGACTTCAAATCTCTTTTTAAACTCTAATCCTTTATTCTTTATCTCTTGAGGGATTTCAGCGTAATATTGGTCCCAGTTAAAAGTTCCATCAAATGCCCAGTCTGCTTCTGGAACAACACCGTGGTTTCTTATACTATCTGCTACCTTATATAACCAGTTACCTGTCTTCATGGTTTCAGACATTTTAGCTGTAAATCTGTCAGAAAAGTTAACTTCACCATTAGAATCTATGTAGCCATTAGTGCGTAGCCATTCTACATTCTCCTTGCTAAACATACCATTTCTAATATGGTAGTTAAATATTACCTCATTAATGTTTAATGCAGAAAATGTGACACAAGCCATTGTATCGAATAATCTACGTTGGATTTCCCCTTTACTAAAATAAGACTCCCATTCTAGGGGGTCTATAGTTATATTACTAGCTACCAACTCATTACCATAGATATACGTTCCTACAGGAGGTGGTCCAGTTAATACACCGTAATTTTGTAATATTTTTAGTTCTTTTCCCATACTTATATTATACCACAAATCTGATGTTTTGTCAAGTGCTTATTTAGGCTGTTTTATAGCTATATTTGATACCCCCTGTGGATAACTTTATTTTTTTAAATATCCCTTTATCTCTCCTATGTCAACCTGTATAATTGACACATTTCCTTCTATCTTATCAACGTCTTTCATAACCGTATCTACTTTCAAGTCTAAATGGTATAAGTGATTATCCTTAATATTGGCTATATCGTTCTCTATATTAGCTATCCAAAAAAAAGACCCTCCCAAAACAACTAATAATGAGATTATAGATAGAATAAAGCTAATCCATGTGTGACTTCTTTTTATGATACCCATGGTTCCTTTTGTTTTTTCAGTCATATAATTAATAATAATTTTATTTGAACCCTAGAAGGGGAGTTTTTTAGACTCCCCTTATTTAGGTTTTTATCCAAGCAATGATGTACTTGAACTTGTACTTGAACTTGTACTTGAGCTTGTTGAACTTGAAGTACTTGAGCTTGAGCTACTTGTGCTACTTGATGTACTTGAGCTTGTTGAACTAGAGCTACTTGATGTACTTGAGCTTGTTGAACTACTTGTACTTGAGCTAGTTGAGCTACTTGTTGAGCTACTTGTGCTACTTGATGTACTTGA
>SDBV01003077.1_pt1 | contig 24849 bp, 27 predicted proteins | sample 2277081 | NCBI WGS metagenome assembly SDBV01 (sample SAMN10402039, study PRJNA504765) | marine sediment metagenome | isolation source: marine sediment core GS10_PC15, 223 cmbsf | place: Arctic Ocean: Southern Knipovich Ridge | collected 2010 | reverse complement strand
GTCCTCGCCCGCAAAACCATTGCCACCTACGAATATTTGCTTGATCACAGGCTCAGCCGCTAATGCGATCTTACCGAGGCAACCGTTATTGCTGGGCACATCTCGCCAACCGAGAACCTTCATGCCGTAATGACAGATCGCATCGGCCAAAACACCTTCGCAATACACTCTTACCGTGGAATCCTGCGAACCGAAGACCATTCCCACGCCATACCGAGAAGATTCGGGCAGTGAAATGCCACTTTTATCACATTTGGCTCGTAAGAATTTGTCCGGTATCTGCATAAGAATACCGGCACCATCACCGGTAACTTCATCGGCTCCTGCGGCTCCGCGATGATGAAGATTTACTAATATTTCCTTAGCATATTCAACTATAGAATGGCTTTCTTGACCGGAAATGTTTGCCACCGCCCCGATACCGCAGGCATCATGCTCGCGGCGAGCCTCATATAAGCCTTTGTCTTCGGGTTTTAAAACCATATATTATCTCCAATCGTCGTCAAGTACAGTATGTCAATATTGCTGCGATGTCAACACTGTGTTATATCGACACAAGATCTATCTTGTTCGGACTGATTGCGGGCACAAAACTGTCCTGTTGGCTCAAACTTGAAAGCGACAAGGCAGATTATATTCAAATATCCAAACCTTTCTCATATATACATTGTATCGTAAACATATAGAGGCAAATCAAGTCAAAATAAAGGCTTTGAAAGAAGCAAATCAGTGTCAAAACGTAGACACGACTTTGATTAGCTTGATTTCGTGAAAGGTAACAGCATGTCATACAATAGGTTACGATTCAAGTACTCTTACTATCATCCGGATATTGAAAACGTTCACCATGTTTTTTACTTTTTATAACTAACTGTTATTACTAAGGTTGTGAATTTATGATTTGTGCGGTTTTATGAGCTATTTGGCTTTTGGGTTGTATTTTGGTTGTAGTTAATTCAAGGAAGTTGATGTAGACAAACTGGGCAATCCAGACTGATCAAAACATGGACTTCTATAAGCCATAGCAAAAATACAGAAGGATTTATGAAACTTGCATGCAACTTGTGCAGATATTCTTTGTCACAAATCGTTCATTTTCAATATCAAATCTTATTGATCTGTCTGGTTTTTATAGCTTCTTTAATATCATGTCGGACTTCATGAAGCCATTGTATATTACTTCTCATGGCCATCAGGCTCTGCCATCTGCGGTTATCGATACAGCAACTACGCGACATACGAGAAGCTCACCAACAACCAGCTCACCGAGTGACATCCGGCGTTTTTGCGCATGGCCGAACGCGCGCCCGAACGCGTGCTGGAAACGGCATGGTCCGCAGATGTGATGAGCGGGCGCGGGCAGTCGGTGTATCCGGTCGACCTGACGATCGACGCCACCGATCGCCAGGGCTTGCTGCGCGATATCTCCGAAGTGTTCGCGCGCGAGAAGATGAATGTGATTGGGGTGAAAACGCAGACGCGCCGCAATGCCGCATTCATGCAGTTCACGGTCGAAGTGTCGAGCGCCGCGCAGATTCAGCGCGCTTGCGCGCTGCTGGGCGAAGTCACGGGCGTGTTGCGGGCGGGGCGTAAATCCTGAGGCTTGAGGTGGCGCTTGTACTCGCGCTTGTACTCGCGCTTCTGCCCGCGCTTGTGCCCGATCTGCGCGCAAATTCCGCGCGTTTCCGCGCAGTTTCCGATTGATTGCACGCGGATAGAAGGGCCGCGGGAATTTTCAGTATCGGTGTACAAAAGTACTTGCCAAGCGATGTGGGGCTCCATATAATCTCGTTTCTTCAGGCTCGTAGCTCAGCTGGTTAGAGCACCACCTTGACATGGTGGGGGTCGTTGGTTCGAGTCCAATCGAGCCTACCAACGAAAGAGAAATTCCGGTTATGCCGGGGTTTCGCAAGCTGCAGTAAGCGCCTTGGCGCAAAAAGGCGAATACGGTTATGACACCGCGAACGTTGACCGAAACTACTTCGGAGCGACGCTAGTCGAGGACCACTTTCGCCAATGTAGTTTGCAGGAAATGTGAATGCGGCCCCTCGAAAGCGGGGCCGCATTTTTTTTGGCTTTTTTGGTTTTTTGGGCTCTTTTAGTTTTTTCACCTCGTTGTATGTGCCGCCGCCGGTCGGCACCACGGAGAACGCAATGGTTTCGATACGTCTGCCTGACGGTTCGGTTCGTCAATACGAGCATCCGGTGACCGTCGCCGAAGTGGCGACCTCCATCGGCCCCGGCCTCGCGAAAGCTGCGCTTGGCGGCAAGATCGACGGCGAGCTGGTCGACACGTCCGCGCTGATCGATCATGACGTGGCGCTTGCCATCGTCACGGAAAAAGACGCCGACGGCCTTGACATCATTCGCCACTCCACGGCGCACTTGCTCGCGTACGCGGTGAAAGACCTGTACCCGGAAGCGCAGGTGACGATCGGCCCGGTGATCGACAACGGCTTTTACTACGACTTTGCCTACAGCCGTCCCTTCACGCCGGAAGATCTGGAAAAGATCGAAAAGCGCATGCAGGAGCTGGCGAAGAAAGACGAACCGGTTTCGCGTCGCGTGGTTTCGCGCGGCGAAGCGGTGGACTACTTCAAGAGCATCGGCGAGAAGTACAAGGCAGAGATCATCGAATCGATTCCGTCGTCCGACGAAATCAAGCTGTACTCGCATGGCGGCTTCACCGACCTGTGCCGCGGCCCGCACGTGCCGTCCACCGGCAAGCTGAAGGTCTTCAAGCTGATGAAGGTGGCGGGCGCCTACTGGCGCGGCGATTCGAAGAACGAGCAGTTGCAGCGCATTTACGGCACGGCCTGGACAAAGAAAGAAGACCAGGAAGCCTACCTGCACATGCTCGAAGAGGCGGAGAAGCGCGATCACCGCAAGCTCGGCAAGCAGCTCGACCTGTTCCACATGCAGGACGAGTCGCCGGGCATGGTGTTCTGGCATCCGCGCGGCTGGACGCTGTGGCAGCAGGTCGAGCAGTACATGCGCCGCCGCGTGAACGAGGCCGGCTACCTCGAAATCAAGACGCCGATGATCATGGACCGTTCGCTCTGGGAAGCGTCGGGCCACTGGCAGAACTATCGTGAAAACATGTTCACGACCGAATCGGAAAAGCGCGACTACGCGATCAAGCCGATGAACTGCCCCGGTCACGTGCAGGTGTTCAATCACGGCCTGCGTTCGTACCGTGACTTGCCGCTGCGTTACGCGGAGTTCGGCTCGTGCCACCGTAACGAATCGTCGGGCGCGCTGCATGGCCTGATGCGCGTACGCGGCTTCGTGCAGGACGACGCGCACATTTTTTGTACCGAAGACCAGTTCATCAGCGAATCGATCGCTTTCAACACGCTGGCCATGAGCGTCTACAAGGACTTCGGCTTCGATAACGTCGAGATCAAGCTGTCGCTGCGTCCGGATGCGCGCGCCGGCACCGACGAGACCTGGGATCGTGCCGAACAGGGCCTGCGCGACGCGCTGACGGCTTGCGGCGTCACGTGGGAAGAGCTGCCGGGTGAAGGCGCCTTCTACGGCCCGAAGGTGGAGTACCACATCAAGGACGCGCTGGGCCGCTCGTGGCAATGCGGTACGCTGCAGCTCGATATGGTGCTGCCGGAGCGCCTGGGCGCCGAATACGTGGCGGAAGACAACAGCCGCCGCCGCCCGATCATGCTGCACCGGGCAATCGTCGGATCAATGGAGCGCTTCCTCGGCATCCTGATCGAGCACCATGCTGGTGCAATGCCTTCCTGGCTTGCGCCGATGCAGGTGGTTGTGATGAATATTGCCGAAAGTCAGGCGGAATACGCCCAGTCGCTGGCCCAATCGTTGCAAAAACAAGGGGTTAGAGTAGAGGCCGATTTGCGCAACGAGAAGATTAGCTATAAAATACGCGAGCACACGCTAGAAAAGGTGCCGTACCTCCTTGTGGTCGGCGACAAAGAGCGTGATGCCCAAACGGTAGCCGTGCGTGCCCGTGGCGGGGTTGATCTGGGCGTAATGCCCGTCAGCGCCTTCATTGAGCGTCTGCGTGAGGACGTGCAGTCGTTCAGGTAAACCACCTGGCAGCCCGGCTCGTTTTTTTAATTTTTAGAGGAAACGTAACATCGCTACTGATAAGTCTGCGCACCGCATCAACGGTGAAATCACTGCACCTGAGGTGCGCCTGGTCGGAGTCGAGAACGAACCGCTCGGCATCGTGAAACTCGCTGATGCGTTCCGCATGTCGGAACAGCAAGATGTGGACTTGGTCGAAATCGCTCCTCAAGCGGTACCGCCAGTTTGCCGCTTGATGGACTACGGCAAGTTCAAGTACTCGGAAGCGAAGAAGCAGCACGAGGCCAAGCTGAAGCAGAAGATTGTCCAGGTCAAGGAAGTCAAATTCCGGCCGGGCACTGATGACGGCGATTACAACGTCAAGCTGCGCAATCTCATCCGCTTCCTCGACGACGGCGACAAGACGAAAATCACGTTGCGTTTCCGTGGCCGCGAAATGGCCCACCAGGAAATTGGCATGCGCATGCTGGAACGTCTGCGCACAGATCTGGACGAAGTCGGTCAGGTCGAGCAAATGCCGAAAATGGAAGGGCGCCAGATGATCATGGTGCTCGCTCCGAAGAAAAAGAAGTAAGCAACTCGCCTGGGTTATCCGTTGAGTTGTCGGGCTGCGCGCCGTGAGGCGCGCGCCGTTGTTGTGAAAAGATTGAATCGTGCTTTGCCGCCTGCGTGTGCATCCGCGGCGAAGACCAGCAGGTTTCGGAACAGCGCCTAAGCAAATGGGCACCGTTTCTGAAAAGCAGCGGCCAGCACCACCGGCCAGCTGCATACCAAGTGGACTGGGTTTCGAAGGGCGGGTTGTGGCCAACTGGTCGACCGCACACCCATATCCATCAATAATGGAGTTGTCATGCCGAAGATGAAGACCAAGAAGAGTGCTGCAAAGCGCTTCGTGGTGCGTCCGGGCGGTACCGTCAAGCGCGGTCAGGCCTTCAAGCGCCACATTCTTACCAAGAAGACCACCAAGAACAAACGCCATCTGCGCGGTTCCACGGCAGTTCATGATTCCGATATGAACTCCGTGCGCGCAATGCTGCCGTTCGCTTAACCCTTAACCGACACTCATAGGAGCGAAACATGCCTCGAGTAAAACGTGGGGTTACCGCACGGGCCCGTCACAAGAAGATCATCAAGCTGGCCAAGGGTTACCGCGGCCGTCGCAATAACGTCTATCGCATCGCCAAGCAGGCGGTCATGCGCGCAGGCCAATACGCCTACCGCGATCGCCGCAACAAGAAGCGTGTGTTCCGCGCACTGTGGATCACGCGTATCAACGCGGCGGTGCGTCAGCACGACATGACGTACAGCGTGTTCATCAACGGCCTGAAGAAGGCTTCGATCGAACTCGACCGCAAGGTGCTGGCCGACATGGCTGTGTTCGACAAGGCTGCTTTTGCTGCGATCGTTCAGCAGGTGAAAGCCGCCGTTGCAGCCTGATTGCGCTTTGGGCAATTAAACTGCGTGGTTCGTTGCAGCGAAGATCCGGTAGTCTCGGTGACGCTGCAACAAAAACGGGGCTCCTCACCGAGCCCCTTTTTTGTTGGTCGAGCCAGTTTTGCATCAATTGAACACTGACGTTGAAATGATGGGATCAATGGATCTGGACCAGATTGTCGCTGACGCGCAAAAAGCCTTCGGGGAAGCCAACGACGTCACCACCCTCGAGAACGAGAAGGCCCGCTTTCTCGGCAAGTCGGGTGCGCTGACCGAGCTGTTGAAGGGCCTTGGCAAACTCGATCCCGAGACGCGCAAGACGGAAGGCGCGCGGATCAACGTCGTCAAGCAGCAGGTGGAAGCCGCCTTGACGGCCCGCCGGCAGGCGCTTGCCGACGCACTCCTGAACCAGCGCCTCGCCGCTGAAGCCATTGACGTCACGTTGCCCGGCCGCGGCCTGGGTGCAGGCAGCCTGCATCCGGTCATGCGCACGTGGGAACGCGTCGAACAGATTTTCCGTACGATCGGATTCGACGTGGCCGATGGCCCCGAAATCGAAACCGACTGGTACAACTTCACCGCGTTGAATAGCCCGGAAAACCATCCGGCGCGTTCGATGCAGGACACCTTCTACGTAGACGGCAAAGACGCCGACGGCCGCCAGTTGCTGCTGCGCACGCACACGAGCCCGATGCAGGTCCGCTACGCGCGCACCAACACGCCGCCGATCAAGGTGATCGTGCCGGGCCGCACCTACCGTGTGGACAGCGACGCGACGCACTCGCCGATGTTCAATCAGGTCGAAGGCCTGTGGATCGACGAGAACATCAGCTTCGCCGACCTGAAGGGCGTCTACACCGACTTCCTCAAAAAATTCTTCGAGCGCGACGACATCCTCGTGCGCTTCCGTCCGTCGTACTTTCCGTTCACCGAACCGTCGGCCGAGATCGACATGCTGTTCGAAACGGGCAAGAACGCCGGCAAGTGGCTCGAAATCTCGGGGTCCGGCCAGGTTCACCCCACGGTGATCCGCAACATGGGCCTCGACCCGGAGCGCTACATCGGTTTCGCGTTCGGCAGCGGCCTCGAGCGGCTGACGATGCTGCGCTACGGCGTGCAGGATCTGCGTCTTTTCTTTGAAAACGACCTGCGTTTCCTGCGGCAGTTTGCCTGACGCTGCACATCGCAAGCCGCAAGCAACCGAGCGAGCAACAAACGCGTAACGAGGGCGGCCGCGCACGCTGCCAGATGTAGAGACACAGGCAGATACGCGCCGCAAGAAAGTGCCACCGGCAGGGCGCCCGGTTACCCAGGAGGTGACCGGAGAATGTCCCGGCCGGACGTGGACTAACCTGATCAGAACGTACACAGAACCATGCAATTCCCGGAATCCTGGCTAAGAAGCTTTGTCGACCCGCAGATGACGACGGACGAGCTGTCGCACGCGCTGACGATGGCCGGCCTCGAGGTCGAAGGCCTGCGGCCCGCCGCGCCTGCGACCAAGAAGATCGTGGTCGGCCGGGTCCTCGAGGTCGTCAAGCACCCGGACGCGGACAAGCTCAACGTGTGTCAGGTCGACGCCGGCACGGGCGCGACGCTCAACATCGTTTGCGGTGCGCCGAACGTGGCGCCGGGCATCAAGGTGCCGGTCGCGCTGGTGGGTGCGGAACTGCCGCCCGCTGAAGAGGGTGGTGCGCCGTTCGCGATCAAGCTCTCGAAGCTGCGCGGCGTGGAAAGCCAGGGCATGCTGTGCTCGGCCCGCGAGCTGAAGCTCTCGGAAGACCATAGCGGCCTGATGATCCTGCCGGAAGACACGCCGATCGGCCAGGATATCCGCGAGACGCTCAACCTCGACGACACCGTTTTCGAAATCAAGCTGACGCCGAACAAGGCGGACTGCCTGTCGGTGTTCGGCGTGGCGCGCGAAACCTCGGCCATCACGGGTGCGCCGCTGCGTGCGCTCGAGATCAAGCCGGCCACTGTCAAGTTGAACGAAACGTTGCCGGTCAAAATCTCGGCTCCGGACCTGTGCGGCCGCTTCTCCGGCCGCGTGATTCGCGGCGTGAATGCGCGCGCGAAGTCGCCGCAGTGGATGGTCGAGCGTCTCGAACGCTCGGGTCAGCGCAGTATTTCCGCACTGGTCGATATCTCCAACTACGTGATGCTCGAACTGGGCCGTCCCTCGCACGTGTTCGACCTGGACAAGATCCACGGCAGCATGGATGTGCGCTGGGGCCGCAAGGGCGAGACGCTCAAGCTGCTGAACGGCAACACCGTCGAGCTCGACGAGACGGTCGGCGTGATTGCGGACGACCGGCATATCGAAAGCCTCGCGGGCATCATGGGCGGCGACAGCACGGCCGTGACGCTGGATACGACCAACATCTATCTGGAAGCGGCGTTCTGGTGGCCCGATAGCATTCGCGGCCGGTCGCGCAAATACAACTTCTCGACCGACGCCGGCCATCGCTTCGAGCGCGGTGTCGACTATGCGACCACCGTCGAGCATATCGAACGCATCACGCAACTGATCCTCGATATCTGCGGCGGCGAGGCCGGCCCGGTGGACGACCAGATCGTCAACGTGCCGCAGCGCGCGCCGGTGAAGATGCGCGTGGCACGCGCCAACCGCATCATCGGCGTTGCGATTGGCGCCGACGAGATTGCGCAGATTTTCACGCGCCTGGGCCTCGCGTTCGAACGCGAGGGCGACGAACTGTTTTCCGTGACGCCGCCGTCGTACCGCTTCGACATTGAGATCGAAGAAGACCTGATCGAAGAAGTTGCGCGTATCTACGGCTTCGAAAAGATCCCGGCGCGTCCGCCGGTCGCGACGAGCGAAATGCGCGCGACCAACGAAACCCAGCGCACCATCCACGACATCCGCCACGCGCTCGCCGCGCGCGACTATGCCGAGACGGTGAACTTCAGCTTCGTCGACGCGCAATGGGAGCAGGATTTCGCCGGTAACGACAAGCCGGTGCGCCTCCTGAACCCGATCGCGAGCCAGCTTTCGGTGATGCGCACCACGCTGTTCGGCAGCCTGATCGAGGTGCTGCGTACGAACCTGAGCCGTCGTGTGGCGGACCGCGTACGCGTGTTCGAAGCCGGCCGCGTGTTCCTGCACGATCCGGCCATCAAGGCGGGCGAACTGACGGTGGAAGGTTTCGCGCAGCCGAAGATGGTTGGCGCAGTGGCCTACGGCCCGGCTCTCGAGGAGCAATGGGGCGCGGCATCGCGTGCGGTCGACTACTTCGACGTCAAGGGCGATCTGGAAGCCTTGCTCGCACCGGCAGTGGCGCGTTTCGTGAAAGCGGAGCATCCGGCGCTGCACCCGGGACGCAGTGCGCGCATTGAATTGAATGGCCGCGCAGTGGGCTGGATTGGCGAATTGCATCCGCGCTGGATGCAGAAATATGATTTGCCGCATGCGCCGATTCTGTTTGAAATCGAAGCAGAAGCATTAATTCAGCGCACATTGCCGGTTCCGTCGGAAGTATCGAAGTTTCCGCCGGTGCGTCGCGATATCGCGGTGGTTGTCGATCAGCAAGTCGAGGTTCAGGCACTGCTGGACGAGCTGCAAAAGACGCTTTCCGAGGACGCTTGCAAGAGCGTGCGCAGGGTTGCGCTTTTTGACGAATTCCGTCCAAAATCAAATACTTCCGGTGGGTTGGCAGCTCACGAGAAAAGCCTTGCGTTCCGTGTGACCTTGCAAGATACTGGCGGAACCCTTCAGGATGAGACGGTCGATCTGGCCATCCAGACCCTGGTGGATCGTCTGGCTCGAGTATATGGCGCACGGTTGCGCGGATAACCCTCGGATACTCTTTATGCGGCAGTTTTCGCATTCTCCGGTTTCTGGGTGACGCGCCATTTGATAGATATGAATGAAATGAACTCGAGTGATTTCGAAGCCCTTCTGACGGCGCAACGTAGCGCCATGATTCGCGATATTCCGACATCACCCGCTAACACCTCGGCGGAAACGCCCACGCTGACCAAGGCTGAGCTTGCTGAGTTGCTGTTCGACAATGTCGGACTCAACAAGCGGGAAGCGAAGGACATGGTCGAGGCGTTCTTCGAGGTGATTCGCGATGCGCTGGAGAGCGGGGACAGCGTGAAGCTGTCCGGCTTCGGCAACTTTCAGTTGCGCGACAAGCCCCAGCGTCCCGGCCGGAATCCGAAGACCGGCGAGGCCATTCCGATTGCCGCTCGCCGCGTTGTGACGTTCCATGCAAGTCAAAAACTGAAGGCGCTGGTTGAGAACGGCGCTGAGGCAAGCTTCGCGCGCTGATCGACTGGCGCGTTCCTGCGCAACCCACCACGACGGCTAACTGACGATGACAGCGACGATCGAAAAAGTCGTCTTGCCTCCGATTCCGGCGAAGCGCTACTTCACCATTGGTGAAGTGAGCGAACTGTGCGGTGTGAAGCCGCATGTGTTGAGGTATTGGGAGCAGGAGTTCACGCAGTTGAGGCCGGTGAAGCGGCGCGGCAATCGCCGTTATTACCAGCATCATGAGGTGCTGTTGATCCGGCGGATTCGCGAGTTGCTCTATGAGCAGGGCTTCACGATCAACGGCGCGCGCAACCGGCTCGACTCGCATGGTGCGGTGCAGGGTGGGGCAGAGGATGTCGAAGAGCAGCAGGGTGAGGTGGTCGAAGCTGCGCCCGCCAGGACAAGCGCTACGGTCGATGTCGATCAGTTGCGCAAGGAACTGCTTCACATCATCGACCTGCTGGGTCACTGAATAGCGTCTTTCACGGTTTTGTTGGTGACTGGCGGTTCTAATCGATTGAAGTGTCTGTTATAATTTTTAGCTGTTCGGGGCGTAGCGCAGCCTGGTAGCGTACCTGCATGGGGTGCAGGTGGTCGGAGGTTCAAATCCTCTCGCCCCGACCAAAGAAATCAAGGCCTTATGGATGCATGTCCATAAGGCCTTTTTCGTTTGGGTGGTTTTTGCCCCCACGTTTGCCCCCACAGAACCGATGGCTCTAGCGGGAACAGAACGGATTTTTATGCAGGGAAGCGGGGCGGTCAGAGTTGTTGGATCAAGATGTTGGCGCAACTCCGGGTGCAGGTGAACCGATATGCGGGCTGATCTATGAGAAAGCGACTGAACGCAGATTCCCGGTAGTGCATCAACGTTGCTCAACGAACTGAGCTTGGCTGGCCTACGCAGTCGAGCGGCAACTACCGCGAGCCGAGCACGACGAGATGCGGGGTGCCAACAGCTTCGCAGAGTACCTTCCTGGACCGCGCTACGAACAGTTGATAACGTCTGCAACCAGAATCCCAAAGGTAGCGCGTGGTCTCGCCACGAGGAGCGTGGAAATCTCGCGACGGCGACTGTTCGGCAGGCCAGCGAAACGGACCTGGTTCGGTCTCAACGACACGGGCGGCGGTGATATCGCGGCTGCCTCCGGATTGCACTGCACCCAATAGGGGGGTGAAGCGTGTTTGACACTACCATTGGATTTTCGTCTTCCAGCTTGGCTTTTTCTTCCAGAAAGGTTCGATACTCTTCGGTCGTCTTGGTATGAAGCGAATGGATCAAATGATAGTGAAAATCAAGGTAACCAAAGACACATAGTGCGAGCGTTTATCAACAACAGGGGGGGCAATGGCAACACTAGAACAGATCAGGCAAAACTGAAGAAGCTCCAGGCTCAAGCGGAAGTGATGCTGGCAAAAAAAGCGCAGACCGCAGTCGACAAGATTCGGGCATTGATGCTTGAGCACGGTCTCACTACTGCAGACATTGAAGCGAAAGCGAAGGTGACGCGAGAAGGGAAAGCGCTGAGGAAAGGTGCGTCGAGCAATGGGAACGTTGTGGTGGACGTCAAAGCCAAAGGCGCACCCAAGAACGGGTGCAACATGGAGTGGTCACGGGCGCGCGCCAGCGTGGATTGCTGACGCAGAGGATCGCGCCAAATTCTTGATTGCAAGTGCGGCCGACACTGTCGTTGCCGTGAGCGAAACCACGGCGGGTAAGACGAAGGCTGCAGCCCAAAAGCCGACGGTCACCGCCCGCGTGGTTGCTCGCAAGGGGCAGCCGAAGGGGCCGCAGCCGGCTATGTACCGAGATCCGAAGTCTGGAGAGACGTGGAACGGGCTAGGCCGAGCACCAGCCTGGTTAGGGACGGACCGCAGCAAATTCTTGATCGATGGCGCAGTTGCAGAATCAAAGGAAGCCGACGCCGGTGCGACAGCTAAGCCGAAGGTTGCGCGGGTCATGAAAGGCGCAGCCAAGAAAAGTGCAGTCAAGAAGGTCATTGCGAAAAAGGCAGCTATGAAGAAGGTAGCGATCGCGAAGAAGTCCGCCGCAACGAAGGCGCTGGCTGAGAAAGCTGCTACTGCACCTTCTGCAAAAAAGACCGTAGCTAAAGAAACACCGGGACGGAAGGCCGCTGCGAAAAGGGTGGTCGCTGCCGCAGAAGTTGCGCCGGTGCCGGTAGTCTATGCTTCCGAAGCAACGGCGTAACGAGCCGAAGAGGCAAGTTGCTAGTGGCGACGGGATGTAAAGTGTATTAGCCGGTACTCGACCGGACAGACAATGTCAGTAGAGATATCGCCACTCCCGACGAAGGTGATGATGTTTCGGGACGAGTCGAACCTCAAGCCTGCGCCCCCGGCGCACCGCTTCGTGGCTTCGGGCTTGACCTTTTCCTCATCCCGAAACGACAGCTATCAAGTCGGGAATGACGAAATGAACAGACACTGTCTGTCGAGTCAGGTGCTGCTGTCTACATGAAAGTCCCGTCGCACTGCCCCCGTTGGTCACTGCCGCCGAGAATAAAGCCGATAGCTACTCATATCAAAAACTCTTCATCAAAGAAATTCCACGGTCGATATGTTTGCTATGCCTTTGGCGGCGCTACTCACGGCAGCACGTAGGCCGTCTTGGTCGAAGTGAAAAACTCAGCAGCATACCGGCCCTGTTCGCGCGGGCCATACGATGAACCCTTGCGGCCGCCGAACGGGACATGATAGTCGACGCCCGCGGTCGGTAAATTTACCATCACCATGCCTGCTTCGGCATGTTGCTTAAAATGGTTCGCGTACTTCAGGCTTGTGGTACAGATGCCTGCAGCTAGTCCGAACGGTGTGTCATTTGCTACTGCCAGCGCCTCCTCGTAGTCCGATACGCGAATCACACTGACGATCGGGCCAAACACCTCCTCTTGACAGACTCGCATACGGTTGGTGCAATCGGTGAAAATCGCAGGTGCCATATAGAAACCCGGTGTATCGCGCATCATGCGCTCGCCTCCCCACAACAAGGTCGCACCCTCATCTTGGGCAATCCGCAGGTACGATTGATTCTGTTCAAGTTGCGCAGCGTCGACCACCGGCCCGATGTGGCTTCCGGCCTTGAGCGCATCGTCGACCACAAGCGCTTTAGTACGGTCGACCAGCGCCGCGACAAACTCATCGTAAACGCCCGCAGTCACAATCAGACGCGACGAGGCCGTACAACGCTGCCCGGTCGAATAGAACGCCCCGTTTACCGCATTCTCTACGGCGCTACTCAAATTGGCATCATCGAGCACCACAAGCGGGTTTTTACCCCCCATTTCCAGCTGGAATTTCGCCATCCGCTGCACACAAGCTTGAGCCACCCGCATCCCGGTCGCCACCGAGCCGGTGAAGGTCAAAGCGGTCACATCACGATGATCGAGCAGCGTTTGCCCCACGTCCCTACCGTGACCCATCACCAGATTGAAAACACCGGACGGCAATCCCGAGCGTGACAGGATTTCTGCAAGCGCCCAAGCGGAGCCCGTCACCAGTTCGGCCGGTTTGAAGACAACCGTGTTTCCGTAGCACAATGCCGGCGCAATTTTCCACGCCGGAATTGCGATCGGGAAGTTCCACGGTGTAATTACGCCGATCACGCCCAACGGCTCGCGTGTAATGTCGACTTCAACACCGGCGCGAACCGATGCAAGCTTCTCGCCAGACTGCCGCAAAGCCTCACCGGAAAAAAAGGCGAAAATCTGGCCGGCGCGTGCAACTTCGCCGACCGCCTCGGGAAGGGTTTTGCCCTCTTCCCGAGCAAGCAACTCGCCGAGTTCGGCCTTGCGCGACAATATCTCGTCCGCCACTTTCTTCAACACGTCATGTCGTGTCTGTGGATTGCTTTTTGACCAGTTCGCAAAAGCCGCTTTGGCCGAGTCAATCGCGAGCTGCGCATCGGTTCGCGAGGCGCGCACATATGTGCCGACCACGTCATCCGTATTTGACGGGTTGATATTGTCGGCCGCAGTGTCGCCGCCCACCCATTCGCCACCGATAAAGTTCTTAAAAAGCCTTGTCATCAAAGATCCTATAGATTTCGCGCGCCACCTCGTCTTCGCCGAGTTGGACCCGTCGCAGTCTAAATGCATGCAATGACCACGACTATTGACAGTTCGGCATATAGCTGTAACTTCCGCTCAACACCGCCGCGCGTGGTTGGACCGGCTATGCGTTGCAGCGAGTATCAGGTCAACGACTCAAACGATCATGCGCGACATCCGGATCATCTCGGCTGTGCTCACGTATCCGAGCGCGACGCCTCTTGTAGCGCGTCGATGAGCATCCGCGCGCCAGGTGATTGCGGCGTTCCCCGTCGAGTCACAAGTTCATAAGGCTCGCTTCGGGACGTCAATTGCAACGACAGCATGCAAGCAAAGCCGTGGTGCGTGCAAAAGTTGGCAACGTCAACCGAGACTAGCGCGACAAAGGACGGGTTTCTTTGCAGCAGCGACAACGTCGCGAAGGCGGAGGTGGTTTCCAGCAAATGCACCGGAAAGCGAATGCCAGCCTCGTGAAACTCGCGCTCAAGTAACAGACGCATTGGCATATTCGCTCGATATACCACCCAGCGATGCATGGCCACGTCTTTCAACTTCAAGCGCTTTGCATGAGCCAGCGGATGTAACACATTGGCGATGATGGCTAGTGTCTCTTCCTGCAAATGGATGCTCTCGTACAGGTAGGGTGTCTGACTGACACTCGTTCGACAAATCGCCAGATCGAGGCGTCCCGCGTCGACCTGCGCAAGTAACGACGTACTGGTGTCCTCCACCACTTCGACCGACATCTCGGGCTGCCGCGCAATCACGCGCGAAATCGCCTCGGTCAGTAAAGGCACTGCCCCCATGATGACGCCAACCGATACTCGCCCACCCGAGCCACGCATGATGCCCACAATTTCCTCGCGCATATGCGCCAGGTCGGTCTGGACACGGCGGGCATAACGGATCACGCAGTGCCCTACCGCGTTGGGCATTAACCCGCGATTGGTTCTCACAAATAGCGGCGTACCGAACGTGGTTTCTATTTCATGCAGCGCCTTACTGGCGCCGGGCTGTGTTAGTGCCACCTGTTTTGCTGCTGCGAGCAAGGAACCGTTTTCGGCAAGAGCGATCAACAGCCGCAATTGCTTGACATGCAACCGCGACATGATCGAGTTGAGTGCGGGGGTCATCTGAACTGAGCAAATGTTATATCTGTATCATTCGTTGTCAATTCCGAGCCGAGCTGCTCCGACCTATACTTCCTGTCTATGTGGAGGTGCTTGGCAACAATCCGAGCACGCGCGGCGGGTCTCAAATGCATCGCATCCTCCAAGCATCTTATATAACTATTGGTGATCATGCATGTCACTTATCAACTACGTAACCCAGATTCAGTTTGAATTCGGCGCGGTGAAGCTTCTCAAAGGCGAATGCGAGCGCGTCGGCATCCAGCGCCCCTTCATCGTGACCGACGACGGCATCAAGGCTGCCGGCATCATCGACACGGTACTCGCTGCGCTGGCCAGTCGACGGCCGGTGCCGATCTACGACCGCACCCCCCCGAACCCAAACGAACGAGCTGTACGCGAAGCGGTCACGCTGTATCAGGAACACGAGTGCGACGGAATCATCGCGGTCGGTGGAGGTTCATCAATCGACCTCGCGAAGGGCGTGGCGGTGTGCGGAACACACATCGGTGCACTGCAGAGTTTCGCTTTGATTGAAGGGGGGGCGCAACGTATCACAGCTAACACTGCGCCGGTAATCGCCGTACCGACTACTGCAGGCACAGGCAGTGAAGTAGGTCGCGGCGCAGTGTTGATTCTCGATGATGGCCGCAAAGTTGGCGTGATCTCGCCGCACATCGTCCCCAAATCAGCGATCTGCGATCCAGCACTGACGCTTGGGTTGCCCCCGTTATTAACGGCAGCGACTGGCATGGATGCCATTGCACATTGTCTTGAGACCTTTATGGCACCCGCGTTCAATCCCCCCGCGGACGGCATCGCGCTCGATGGGCTATGGCGCGCCTGGCGTCACATCGAGCGCGCCACACACCATCCCGCTGACGAAGTAGCGCGCATGAATATGATGAGCGCGTCGATGCAGGGTGCGTTAGCCTTCCAAAAAGGTTTGGGGTGCGTTCATAGCTTGAGCCATTCGCTCGGTGGTATCAACCCACGTCTCCACCACGGCACACTGAATGCGATCTTTCTGCCGGCCGTGATCGACTTCAATCGGACTGCCCCGACCTTACGCGACGAGGGCAAACTCGAGCGAATCGCGCAAGCGATGGGATTGGCCTCAGAGCGTCAAATTGGCTCAGAGATTCGCGCGATGACCCAACGTCTCGGCTTGCCTACCGGACTTACCCAACTGGGGGTGAGCGCAGATCTGCTACCCAGCATCATCGCTGGAGCCTTGCGTGACCACAGTCATAAGACCAATCCTCGCGAAGCGTCAGAACTTGACTATCTCGACATGCTGGAACTGTCCATGTAGAGAATTCTCGCCTGAATGAATTTACGATCGTAAAGGCGCGGCGGCGGCCTGATGGGCGTCTCGCTTGAATACCTGTCGACGCGTCTCACGTTGATTCGAAGGACGCGCATTGAACAGCATCCTGACTCCCTTGGCGTCATCATTTTAGAACCAACACCACCACGAACAGACACACCATGAATAGCGTCACTCAAACCGGAAACAAATCGTTGACCGAGCTAGTTGGCTTCGGCGTTAGTTTTAGCAGGACAGTCAGCGAAAGCGATATCTATGGTTTTGCCGGAATAACCGGCGACTACCACCCGAACCATACCAACGAGGTATATGCAAGAAAGTCAGGTCTGGGAGGCCGGGTCGCCCAAGGGGCATTGCTGGTGGGATATATGGCAGGTGGATCGACCCGATTCCTAGCTCAAATTGAAATTCCAGCGGTGTCATACGGCTACGATAACGTTCGTTTCATTAAACCTGTAAGCCTCGGAGACACCATTACTGTCCATTACAAGATAGCTCGAGGCGACGATGAAAAAAGACGCCTCTGGGCAAACGTCGAAATCGTCAATCAGAATGGCGCTTTGGTGGCTGTCGGTGTCAATATTCTATATTTTCGGATTACTGACCCATCAATGACCCGCACTGACGCAGTTGCATAAATCGGGCTGGTACGCATCGGATTGACGTTTACACGCGGCCGACGAACCGGTAGCGCGGTTAGCTTCGTGTGTGATTGCTAGATTCTCGCCTCTTGGGCGGAAAGGTGCGCAAGGACAACCGCAAGGGACCTAGCCTAGCCGAAGGGTGTGTGTCGCGTTAGCACTCGGCCAGAGTACACCACGCTCGGAGGCCGATCGAGCGTGGAAACGTATCGATGTGATTCTGGCGAGCGCGTACTGGCGAACCTAGAGGCAGGCGTCGGTTCGCAGGCAACCGAAGTCGCGATCCGCTTTGGTGTGCTCAACCGTATGATGGCTCCCGCACGCCAGCAGTCCGCTACCAAATTCAAGTTATTCAACAACGTCATGATAATTCTTTGTGATTTAAGTCCTAAAAATTCGATATCCGCCCCGCAGCATTTGAACTCCGGTTTCCTACTGTTTATTCAGATCCCGCTGTTTTTCGACGAAAAATAACACCGCTTATCAGATCGGCTCAGGAGACGCAATGAATATTTCAAAGTTTCGATGGTCGTTAGTATTGTTCAAGACCACTGCTCATCAATTCAGACTGAGAATCTTGCCCGGATGCACAGTGTACTCACGCTCGAGGAGTACCCTAGAAGGTATCAGTCAATTTTCCAAAAAAAATACGACTGAAAATACGCAGATCCGGTTTATACAGTTTATCAATCTGTTCGACGTGTCGCGTCTGCTCGCAAGGCTGGGGACGGAGGCGAACAAATGAGTCTCATCGTTGTCATTGCTTCGCTTGTGTTTCTCATTTTCGTGGCGTATAGAGGATACAGTGTTATCCTTTTTGCTCCCATCGCTGCTTCGCTGGCCGTCCTTTTAACCGACCCCGCCGCAATTGGGCCGCTGTATTCAAGTCTTTTCATGGAGAAGATGGCCGAATTCGTGAGGCTTTATTTTCCTGTCTTTATGCTCGGTGCCATCTTTGGCAAGGTGATTGAGTTATCCGGGCTTTCACAGTCGATCGCTGCCACTACGATCAGGTTCTTTGGAAAGCGTAACGCCATTCTTTCCGTGGTACTTGTCACCGGCGTTCTCACGTATGGGGGCGTATCCTTATTCGTTGTTGTTTTTGCCGTGTACAGTTTCAGCGCCCAGCTTTTCAGGCAATGCAATATACCCAAACGCTTGATCGCTCCGACCATCGCTCTGGGCGCCTTCACCTTTCCGGTTGATGCGTTGCCTGGCACCCCACAGATACAGAACATCATTCCCACGACATTCTTCGGGACGGACGCCTGGGCCGCGCCCCGCCTCGGGTTGATCGGGTCCGCGTTCATCCTGCTCATCGGTCTCCTCTACCTCAACTATCGCCGGGCCCATGCAGCATCCGCTGGGGAAGGTTACTCGACGCCAGATTGGCCGTTGCTCAATGAACCGGTCGCCGCAGCTCCGCAAGAGGGGCATCGCAGCGCTTTCGTCGCATTGCTGCCCCTCGTTCTCGTATGCGTGGGCAATATGTTGCTTACAAAATGGATACCGCGAGTCTACGGCCTATCCTATTCGGTGAGGCTAACTTCTGGAGGCGCCGCTATCTCGACAGCGGTCGCTAAGGTTGCTGCGATCTGGGCAGTCGAGGCTGCGCTCGTTCTCGGGATATTGCTGGTTTTTCTGATTGCTGGACGCACTGTCATCCGCCACTTCACCGACGGAAGCAAGTCGGCAGTTAGTGGCGCACTCCTCGCTTCCCTGAACACGGCGACGGAATACGGTTATGGAGCAGTCATCGCTGCTCTTCCAGGTTTTTCCGTCGTTGCCAACTCGCTCAAGCTAATACCCGACCCGCTACTTCGGGAAGCAGTCAGTATCACAACCCTGGCTGGCATCACAGGCTCCGCAGCCGGGGGCCTCAGCGTTGCCTTGGGCGCATTGGGGCACACTTTCGTCGAAAGTGCGACTTCGGCACACATTCCGATGGAGGTATTGCATCGAGTTGCATCCATGGCGGCCGGCGGGATGGACACGCTACCTCACAACGGGGCAGTCATCACGCTGCTGGCGGTCACAGGGCTCACGCATCGGCAGTCGTACGCCGATATTTTCGCGATCACGTGCATGAAGGTCCTCGCCGTGCCGTTCGTTATTGGCGTGTACTACCTCACCGGAATCTATTGAGCTGCTGCTGCTGCGACACCGGCTCAGCTCTCTGTCGGCTGGCATGGAAACAAATCGCCACATCCGGTCACCTTGCCTGGCATCGGTATCCTCCAGGCACGCCATTCTTCGACAGGACCCACTGCCAGAGCTGGATATCGCGCGGAATGCGCTCGTGCACCATAGCAGGTAATAACGCCCTATCCGGGAGAAGCGGTGGCCCATCTTCCGCGCGAAGTGCGGCCACGCTTCTTCGAAGCGCGCATGCCATGTCAATTGCGTGCGGTCATAGTCCGAGCCGAAGTTGTGCAGATCCTCAACGACCAAAAACCCGCTCATCGAGTTGCCAACATCACTGATCGCCGGCACGCCAGCGGGAAAGATGTACCTGTCACTCCGACGATCAGGCGCCGTGCCGCGACGATTCTTTCTGATTGTGTCCAGGAGGAACAGCCCGTATTCCATGCGGCAGCGATATGCGACCTCCATGTAAGTCCGGTAGTTCTTCGGGCCAACGTGCTCTAACATGCCACCGCTTGCGATACGGTCGAAACGCCTGTTCAGGTTACGGTAGTCGCTTAGGCGAAATTCGATCGGTAAGCCCTTGTAGCGCTCCGCGCCGAGTTAGGCACTATGCTCGTCGACCGCTCGCCACTAGGGATACGGCTCGCCGCGCAGCGTCACGAACATCTCGTCGAGATGCCATGTGCTGCCTGGTTTGCGCCGCGCCGCTTTGGCGCACTGGGCGATTCCAGCGCCAAATTTGTCGCACCAGCAATGGATCGTTTCGTCCGTGACCACGACACCTCGCTCGAGCAACAACTCCTTGACGTCCCGCAGGCTCAGGCTGAATCGGGAATACCAGCGTCTGCCGAAGGAGCCGCGCGGCGGTAATCAGTCGGCCTGTATGTGCCGGAAGGTTCTGCACTTTTCGCGAGGGATTATAAATCGGGAGTATGAGCATGCGTTCATCTCGGATGTCCGTGGGAAACCCATGCGGAAAACTTGCCTTCAGGATGCAGTTCGATGCGAATTTCGAGATACCTCGCGGCTCCGCGGCCGGTCCGCAGTGTACAGCTTCTTCACAACGTCGCTGGCGACATCTACAAAGGTCTGCCGTAATGGCGACGGGGCGTTCTCCCGCCACGTCAGCGAAACCTCAACCGGTGGATTGTCGCCGCTTAAAGGTCGGTATGTCGCGCTGCCGAAATGAAGCTGGGTAACCGAGCGAGGCACAAATGCGAGGCCGATTCCGGAGGTTACCAGCCCGAGGCATGTGTAAACCTGCGCAACTTCAAGCGCTACCTTCGGAGTGAATCCGGCTGTCGCGAACATGTAATTGATCGCGCGATGGAAATCCGGCGCAACGTACTGACTGTACATAATGAACCTTTCGGATGCACAGTCCGCGAGAGTGATTTCCTTTTGCCGCGCTAATCGATGCCGACTCGGCATCGCCAACACGAATGGCTCGACCAGAAGGGGATGACAGGTCATGCCCGTTGGTCCCGACACGGGTCGCAGGAACGAAATATCCACTTCCCCCCGCTGTAGCGCAGCGATCTGGTCGACTACCGGAAACCACTTCACCTGCAGGTCCACGTCCGGGAACAGTACTTGGTATTCCCGAATGATTGGCGGTAGCAGCGTGTACGACATGTGCTCGAAAAAGCCGATTACGAGGCTGCCGAGCTCGCCGCGCTCTGCACGCCTTGCCTGCATGGTTGCGACCTCAGTAGCACGCAAGATTTCACGTACGTGGTACAGATATACCTCGCCCGCGGCTGAGAGAGCCACATTGCGCTTGTCCCGATGGAACAGGACCACGCCCAGTTCGTCTTCGAGCTGCTTGATCTGCTGGCTGAGGGCGGGTTGCGCGATATGCAGACGTTCGGCCGCCTTCGAGAAACTCAATTCCTCGGCGATCGTTGCGAAATACCGCATGTGACGAAGATTCGCTTGCATATCGAAAACTTATAAGTCCAGCATGAATTATATATTGGACGGCTGTAGTCAGCCGATCCTATGATCGAGTTTGTCCGTTCGACAAAGGCCCATGAGGCTCAGTCAGGGCGTCGGTTCCAGGTGGCGCCGACGTGCTTCTGACTATACACCGACGAGGAGACATGTTGACGACATACGGAATCGATCTGGGGCGCGAAGGAAGTGTTGCGGTTGTGATGCTCAAGCGGGCACCGCTCAACGTGCTGGACACTTTCATGCAGGGCCGCCTTGCGGAGATCGGCAAAAGATCCTGCGATCAGAAGCGTGTTCGTCTACCTGGCCGCTAAACGACGGGGTCCCATCTTTGTGGCGAACTAGCCACGCTATCGAAACGCTACGCGAATTATTACGAACATCGACATGACGGTGAGAACAGTGACAACTGCAGGAAAACTTCCATTGACGGGCGTGAAGGTCGTCGACTTTACACAGGTCCTGTTTGGACCGATGGCCACGCAGATACTGGCGGACTTCGGCGCGGACGTGGTCAAGATAGAGCGACCGGGACTAGGCGACATCATGCGATCCGTTGATGTCAAGGCTGTCGGAATTGAGGATAGTGCACCATTTCTTGCGTACAACCGCAACAAGCGTTCGCTGGTCGTCGACATGAAAAGTGATGGCGCGATGGAGGTTGTACATCGTCTGCTAGAAGACGCCGACGTGATCGTGTCGAACTTTCGCGCTGGCGTCGCGAGCCGGATTGGGCTCGATTACGACGATCTGAAGGACCGTTATCCACGTTTGATTTATGCGTCAGGAACCGGCTTCGGAGAGAGCGGACCGCTTGCCAAACTCGGCGGCCAGGACATGGTGCTGCAATCGATGTCGGGTGCGCTATGGCATCACCGGGACGGAGAAGGCCGGCCGCGAATTTATCCGACGTCGTTCATAGACTCCGCCTCAGGAATGGCGTTGGCACAAGGCATCCTGTTGGCGTTGATCGAGCGGGGCGCAACAGGCAAAGGGCAACGCGTCGACGTTTCTATGATCGATACGGCCGTGTTCTTTCAGGCGCAGGAATATACCAATTGGATGATGCGGGGCTTCGAACTGCATTGGGAGCGTGACAATCTTGTAGGTGTGTTCAGGACTGCGAACGGTTGGGTCACCGTGGTCGGCCTGTTTCGGCCGGATCCGCTGCGCGCAATTTGTGCCGCACTCGAAATTGAAGGTGTTGTCGAACGTGCCGAGTTTGCAACGCCAGCACTTATCCACGCGAACCGAGAACATCTTTGGGAACTGCTTGAACAGCAGTTCAGCCGCTACGAAACCGATGAAGTCGTTTCCCGGCTGGCAAAAGCGGATGTGCTTTGCGGGCCAGTCTTCGACTACGACGACGTGATCGCACATCCGCAGATTGACGGCAACGAGACCTTTCGGGAACTGACCCACCCCGTGGTCGGAAATATCAAGGTTGTCGATAGTCCTATCAGGCTGTCCGCGTCACGCGCGGCGCAGGTTTACGAGGCGCCGCCGCTGCTCGGACAGCACACTGAGGCGATCTTGAGTTCACTTGGCTACACGGACAAGGAGATCGCAAAAATGCGCGGAAGCGGTCTTGTTGCGTGACGGTCCGTATATCGCCGACTTTATAAACGTCATCGTGAGGCGGCTTGCGGCCAAGCACTCACGTCTAGATTCGCAGGAGTATCGATGAGCAAGGATTTGATCGAACAGTCGATCGAGCGCGTGGTCCAGCGTATTGACGCAACGCTGGCTCAAGATGGCGTCGGCTTTCCACACTATGCCGACCTTGAAACAGGCAAGTGGACGCGAACGCCGGATGGCGATTGGACGGGAGGCTTCTGGGTCGGGATGTTGTGGTTGGCTGCCTGGCGAACCGGCGACGCTCGATACTGCAGCGCGGCCTCCAACTGGGCCGAGCGCCTCGCGCCCCGCGCGACATCGAAATCGGTGTTCAAAGGATTCCTGTTCTGGTACGGCGCCGGCATTGGCAGAGAATTATTCGGCGATCGCGTCGCTCGACAACTCGCACGCGACGGTGCGCGGGGGCTCATCGAGATGTTCAATGGCGACGCTGGTCTGATTCCACTTGGGACTGACGCCGAAGAAGCGGCAGAAGTGGGTAACGACAAAGCCAACATCGACTCGCTGCCGGGCACCATACCACTGTTACTGACGCATGCGCTGGAACTCGGCGCGGACGACATCGCGAGGCAGCATCTGCGCAAGCACCTTGAGCTTTGCGTGCGTGCGGATAGCTCGGTATGTCAATCGGCGGAGTTCGATCCTGCCAACGGTGCGCTGCTGAGGCGATATACGCACAAGGGAATTCATGACGATAGCACGTGGGGTCGCGCCCAGGCATGGGCAATGGTCGCGCTCGCGCAGGCGATGGCGTTCGGCGATCCGGCTTGCAAAGAGAATGCAGTGGCCGTGGCCGACTGGTGGGTCAAGAATCTGCCGCCCGATTCAGTCGCGTATTGGGACTTCAACGATCCAATGATTCCTGAAGTGCCGCGAGACACCGCCGCCACGTCGATTGCCGCTGCGGCGTTGCTGAAACTTGCCGTGCTGGTTCCCGAACGACGCGTGCAGTATCGAGCAGTCGCCAAAGCATCTATCGACGCGCTCGCGCAGCACCATCTGACGCCGACGCATCCAGAAGACCCTCGGCCGGCAGGCATGCTGACGGACGGATGCTTCAATCAAAGGCTCGGATTTGCGACAAACAACGAGCTGATCTTCGGCGACTACTTCTTTCTCGAAGCGTTGCTAGTATTGGCCGGCGATTTGCAACCCAACCGGATCTGAGCGCCATATCTGTGAAATGGCGAACGCCAGGAAGGCTTCAGTTTCTATCTTCTATCCAGGCTCCACTCAGTGGATGCCTCACAACCTCTGATCAGGAGACGACAATGCCAGGATTCACGACGCCACACCGCGGGCCAGTTTCAACGCTGATTGGTACTGAGACGAGCTACAGCCGCACCGTTAGCGAGTATGACGTTTACGGGTCCGCTGGTATTAGTGGCGACAATCATCCAAATCATATCGATGAGGAGTACTGCAATCGTGTCGGACTGCGTGCGCGAGTAGCACAGGGCGCGATGCTGGTGGGATACATGGCTGGCGCGGTGACCAAGTACCTTGGATTGATCGAGCGTCCGGCCGTGTCCTATGGCTATGACAGGGTCCGTTTCACGAAGTCCGTTTTTATCGGTGACACGCTAACGATCCACTACCAGATTGTGCGGGCAGACGACGAGAAGAAGCGGGCGTGGGCCAATGCGACATTGACCAATCAACATGGCGAGGTTGTGAGCGTCGGAACGCACATCATCCACTTTCAGGAGTAAGCCACTCGCCACGTTACCCATCGGCGGCAGGGAGGCGTGCAGCTTCGGGCCATGCGATAAGGGCGACCAGGTGGCTCTGAGTTCGATGCGACGGTTAAAACCGCTTGGGTGCGTCGTTGAGGGCCGAGGTGATGCTGGTACGCCCGGCCAAAGGAATTGCTATATGTCCGCTTCCACGAACGAGCAACACGAACTTATCCGCGAAACAGTGCGGCGCTTTGCTGAACGTGAAATCGCGCCGATCTCCAAAGCGCTATGGGAAGAGCAGGGCTTTGCTTACGAGATCTGGAACCGTGCCGGCGAATTGGGGTTCCTAGGCTTGCCGTACCCCGAAGCGCACGGAGGTGGAGGGGGCGACTGGGTCGGCGTTAGGATCGTCCTGGAGGAAATCGCGCGTGTCGATGCGGCGATAGAGTCCTCAATTATTGCAATTTCGACTCCCGCAAGCCTGCTACACA
>SDBV01003076.1_pt1 | contig 24851 bp, 22 predicted proteins | sample 2277081 | NCBI WGS metagenome assembly SDBV01 (sample SAMN10402039, study PRJNA504765) | marine sediment metagenome | isolation source: marine sediment core GS10_PC15, 223 cmbsf | place: Arctic Ocean: Southern Knipovich Ridge | collected 2010 | reverse complement strand
ATTACACCTACTTGCTATTCCAGCAAGAAAATTTGTATCAACCTTTGAACCCTTCACATGAGTTTGTTTAACTCCTGCTGCAATTTTTGCAAGTTTACCAATAAATCCTGCAACATATGCTTTTTTAATTTCTTTTTTTGCACACTGTTGAATGGTGTAACCTGCAAAATCCCCCATCTGTACAAAAGAATGTTCTGGCAGATCAACTATTTTTTTTGCAAACTCTTCACTTCTACCTCCTGTTGTGAGCACTACTGTATCATTTCCCATTGCTAAACTCACATCAAGATTTTGTCTAACTGATGCAGCAAAGGATGCTGTAGAGTATGGTATTACTATTCCACTAGTACCTAGTATTGAAATTCCTCCTAAAATTCCAAGACGTGGATTATCTGTTTTTGTAGCTAATTCTTTTCCTTTTGGAACCGATATTATTATTTTAATTCCATTTTTTTGCAGAATATTTTTAGCTACAGCAGTTACATTTTCAAGAATCATTTTTTTGGGAGTAGGATTTATCGCAGGTTGGTTAATTTCTAAACCAAGACCAGGCTTTGTTACTATTCCAACACCTTCTCCTCCCCCAATTTCTATTTGATTAACGTTTTTTGTTAATGATAAATCAACTACAATTTCTGCTTTATGAGTCACATCTGGATCATCTCCCCCGTCTTTGATAACTGAGCATTTTGCTTTAGTGTCACTGAATTCACAACTATGAATCTTAATTGGTATTGTATTTCCTTTTGGAAGAGTTACTTCTACAGAATCAATTTTTTTTTGATTAATTATTGCTAAAATACAGGCTATTGATGATGCAGTGGATGCAGTACCTGTTGTAAAACCAGTTCTAAGTTTTTTGGATTGTTGTTCTGTCACATTGAAATTGTTCGTTTTTGTGTATTAACTCTTATCTCAAGATTTCTAGTGCCAAGGCAAAATTTTCAATATGAGATATATGATATCGTTAAACTAACTACTATACAGTCTCGATCATGCCTAAACATACCAATTTACGAATAGCCATTACTGGTGCTAACGGATTTGTGGCAAAAAATGTGAGAAATTATCTACACAATAAGAGAATTGAATTAATTGGTATTGCTAGAAAAAATTTTCAGAATTATAAATCTGAAATAAAGTTAATTTCATCTGAATTCAACGAACAAAATCTTTTATCAAAACTCAAAACATGTAACGCATTAATACATTTGATAGGTTCTGGCAGACAAAGCTCATATGCTGATTATGAAAGTGTTAATGTAGAAATTACCACAAAAATTGTTGAACTATGTAAAAAAGCAAAAATAAAAAAAATTGTATACATAAGTGGTCTTGGAGTTTCTAAAGATTCAACACTTGGCTATTTTATTTCCAAATTTAAAGCAGAACAACAAATTATCAAATCTGGTTTAGATTACACAATACTTAGATCATCATACATCATAGGAAATGGAGATCCATTAACTAAGAACCTTAATCGACAAATAAAGAAAGGTTTGATAATAATTCCAGGATCTGGGAAATATAATATACAACCAATTTTTGTTAACGATGTTGCTAATGTGATTTGGAAAGCTGTCATATCAAAAAAATTCTCAAATAAAATTTTGGATTTAGTAGGACCAGAAAAAGTTTCTTTTAACGAATTTGTTAAGGTTTTCAACAACAAACCCAAAACCAAAATTCAAAATATTGACCTTGAGAAGGTTTACTACAAAGCCTTGCACAATTCTGACAGTGAGTATGGACCAGACGATCTAAGTATTTTGGTAGGTGACTTTGCCGGTAATTATAAAAAATTAAAGAATCTTGCTGGCTTTGAATTTAGAAAATATAGAGAAGTTTTACATTCCAGCAGCGTGTCTTAATAGATCCGCTTTATCAGTTCGTTCCCATCTAAATTCAGGCTCGTTTCTGCCAAAATGACCATAGACAGCAGTTTTTTTGTATATTGGTTTTTTCAAATCTAAATGTGATATTATTGCAGCCGGTCTCATGTCAAAATGTTTTCTTACCAAATTTTCAATATCTTCTTCTGGAATTTTGCTTGTACTAAAAGTATTAACCATTAAGGATACTGGTTCGGCAACACCAATGGCGTATGCCACTTGAACTTCACATTTTTCAGCAATTCCTGAGGCAACTATATTTTTTGCAATATACCTGCACATGTAACATGCTGATCTATCTACTTTGGAAGGATCTTTTCCTGAAAAAGCTCCTCCACCATGTCTACCTTGACCACCATATGTGTCCACAATAATTTTTCTTCCTGTTAATCCTGCGTCGGCATGAGGTCCACCAATTTCAAATTTTCCAGTAGGATTTACATGAATTTGAATATCATCACTCCAAAGATTACCACACACTGGTTTGATGACTTTATCTATCACTGCATTTGATATTTCATGATTTGAAATCTCTGGTGCATGTTGAGTTGAAATTACAATAGTTTCAATTTTTTTTGGTTTTCCATCTTCGTATTCTATAGAAACTTGAGATTTTCCATCTGGTCTTAACCAAGACAATTCTCCTGATTTTCTTACCTCTGAAAGTTTTTTGGTTAATTTATGTGCAATTATAATTGGCATGGGCATAAATTCTTCTGTTTCATTAGTAGCAAAACCAAACATTAATCCTTGATCACCTGCACCTTGTTCTTTGTCATCATTTGCAGTAATTCCTTGACTAATATCTGGACTCTGAGCATGCAATTTTAAAATAATTTCACAAGAACTTGCATCAAACTCTAGCTCTGGTTTATCATATCCAATTTCTCTAATTGTTTTCCTGACCAATTCCTCCTGTGCACGTTCATCAAATTTAGCTTTGGAGGTAACTTCTCCTGCAACTACAACAAATCCGGTGGTTACCAATGTTTCAACGGCAACCCGTGATTCGGGATCTTGTCTTATGTATTCGTCTAAAATAGCATCAGAAATTTGGTCACAAACCTTGTCTGGATGGCCTTCTGTTACGGATTCAGACGTAAAAAGAAAGCTTCTTACCATTTGAACCACTTAATGTGAACTATAGTTCATTTTCTAACTTGATAAAAAGAACGTTATTTCCCCTTACAATGACTCTGCCATAATTTGCTATAACCTTATCATCTTTGAGTTCTTCGGCATCAGTCATTATCAAATTCATATACGAATCAACATTATCCATTTTTCCTTTGTATTCTACCTCATTTTTCAATCTGACTAAAACATTTTTCTTGACATTTTTTTGGAGTGTTGTTAGTGGTCTCTTAGCGCCTGATTGTGACAACGAGTATTCAATTTGCATACGATTTTATCCATCATAAAAGCCTTACCTCTTTGAATTTCATAATGAAATTCCTTTAATTTTCGTTTTTCTTTACATTATTTGTAAATGATTAGCACTGGTATCAAAAAATTAGATCAATTATTAGATGGTGGTATCAAAAATGGAATAATAACAGATATTTTTGGAGCAAATGGAACTGGAAAAACCCAACTTGCAATGCAAATTTCTATTAATTCTCTAAAACAAGGCGGTAAAATTCTATTTCTGGATACAACTGGAGAATTTAGACCTGAAAGAATGCTTGAAATAATTAAATCTCAAAATCTAAACTCATCCCTTCTGGATAATGTATTCGTTGGAAGAATTACCAATACTGCAGAGCAAATCCAATTTTTATCAAAATTAATCCAGATGAATAATTTTTCATTAGTTGTTATTGATAATGTTAGTGATTTATTTTCGTTTGAATATTCAAAAAAAGAACAAACTTTAGAAAAAAATTCTTCTTTTATGAAGTATATGCATGATTTATCATTAATTGCTATTCAAAAAAAAATTCCAATAGTTGTAACTAATATAGTTAGAAACATTGGAGATTTAGAACTAGAAAATTTAGATAAATCAATTAGCATTTTTACTCATCTAAAAATTAAACTAATAAAAAATGGCAATGGGTATGTAGGAGAAATATTTCCTTCCTATCTTGGAAAAAGGAAATTCTCCTACCTGATTACACCAGAAGGATTGACAGAATCATCTTAATCTATTTAACCATGAAAAAAAAGAATCTTAATTATGGCAGGAATATTTGATTCCATTCCTTTAATCACAATTATTTTATTTGCATTAGGCTTAGTTGGCGTTATGGTTTATGAGCGTGCTAAAACAAGACAGGACGAAAAAACCAATACTTGATCCTTTTTTAGTTTCCAAGTTCAAATCACTTGGATTCAAACAACTAACAGAAATTCAGAAAAAAGCCGTTCCCTTAATTTTCCAAAAAAAAGACTCTTTGGTAATAGCCGCTACAGGTTCAGGAAAAACTGAATGTTCAGTGATTCCGATTTTCTCTCATCTAAAAAAGTCAAAAAAAACTGGGAAGATAAAATGTTTGTATATTACACCTTTGAGAGCACTGAACCGAGATATATTTAGAAGGATAATTAGATACGCAAAAAACGATGGATTGACAATAGAGATTAGGCACGGTGATACTCCTCAGTCTACTAGAAAAAAGATTTCAAGCAATCCACCTGATGTTTTAATAACAACTCCAGAAACTCTTGTAATTCTTTTGACTCAATCAAAAATGCTACAGGCACTATCAGATTTGGAGTGGATTGTAATTGATGAAGTACATGAATTGTTGGGTAATGAGCGTGGTGCACAACTATCTCTAAGTCTTGAAAGACTTCAACTAAATTCAAAAATAGAAATTACAAGAATAGGTTTATCAGCAACTATTGGAAATGCTGTAGAATCTGCTAAATTTGTAGTGGGTTCCAAAAGAAAGTATAAAATCATTCAAGACAACACATTACGAAAATATGATGTACAAGTAAAGTATATCGATGGAACGATTTCAGATACCGCCGAATATATAATAGATTATGTAACAAAACAAAATCTAAAATCTCCAATCCTATTATTCACAAATACGCGAGGCGAAGCTGAGTTTTTGGCTTCTATTTTAAAAGAAAAATCAATTATCAACATAGAACTGCATCATGGTTCATTATCAAGACAGGTTAGAGAAGAAACCGAAAGTAAACTAAAAGAAGGAAAATCTGGTATCGTTGTATGTACTTCATCACTTGAACTTGGTTTGGATATAGGATCAGTAGAATTGGTTATTCATTATGGTTCTCCAAGACAGGTATCAAAACTTGTTCAACGAATTGGTAGAAGCAAACATAGTCGAAGTGCGTCAGCTAAGGGATTAATTGTAACAAATAGTGCTGATGATGAATTTGAAAGCAAAGCAATACTTGAAAGAGTAAAAGAAGGCTCAGTTGAAGAAAGTAAAATTCATGATGGTTCGTTGGATGTTTTGGCACATCATCTTGTAGGTATGACAATACAATTTGGTGAGGTTTCAGTTGAACAGGCTTTTTCCATGGTTACCAAAGCCTATCCATTTAGAAACATGACTCTTGAAGATTTTTCTAGCGTATTAGAACTCATAGATTCGAATTATTTACTATTTTTTGACAAAGAAAGAATGACATTTAGAAAAAAAGGTCGTACTTTTAGATATTATTTTGAAAACCTTTCTACAATACCTGATATTTTGAAATTCAAGGTGTTTGATTCAGTTAGTAAGAAAATTATCGGTACTCTAGATCAAAGATTTGTAGGTGATTTTGGAGATCCTGGAAATATTTTTGTGCTTAGAGGAATGCAATGGCGAATTAATAACGTAGATGAAAAATCATTTAAAGTAAATGTAGAACCTATCCGTTCCTCGGGAATAACGGTTCCCTATTGGGAGGGTGAAAACATTCCAGTTGATTATAGAACTGCACAAAAAGTAGGCTTGTTTAGAACAAAAGTAAAACTTGGTTCTGCAACATTACTTAATCGAGCAATTTTACAGTTTAATCTTAGTTCAATTCCCGATGAAAAAACTATAGTTACTGAATCATTGAAAAGCCAAAGCATTGTAGTTTTACACGCATGTTTTGGAACAAAAATAAATTCAACACTTTCAACATTGCTCTCTTCTATGCTTTCTGCAAGATTAGGATATTTGGTTGAATCAAGGTCAGATGCGTATAGAATTGTGCTATCATCCAATGCTAGAATTACTGAAAAACAAATTACTGATGTTCTAAGAGACGAATATGATCTTTATGTAATTGTAACTGCATCCCTTACTGGAACTCATAATGTAAATTGGAAGACATGGTGCGTAGCAAAAAAATTTGGTGTAGTTGGAAGGGGAGCAATTTATGAAAGAAAATCGGCAAGATTTCTTTATGAAAGGTATTCAAAAACTCCACTTGTAAAAGAAGCCTTACGTGAATTATTTCATGATAAATATGATCTAAAAAATACAGGAATTCTATTAAAAAAAATTAGAAATAATGACATTCAAATAAAGTGGTTTGATGTTGACCGATTTTCCAAATTGGCAGAGCCCATATTAGATAACACCACAAAATACTATGCTTCCCCATCAAGTATAGATAAAGGACTTTTGAATATGGTTAAAACCCGTCTATTAAAAACAAAACATAGGCTTTTGTGTGTAAGATGTGGAAGGTGGGAACGAGTTGTGACTACCAAAGATGTCAAAAATTCCCTTTCATGTCCATATTGTAAAGCCAGACAAATTACTGCCACATTTTATTCTGACTATGATTTGCAAAAAATTATTCAAAAAAAACACCAAGGAAAAAAGATCTCTTCAGATGAAAATCACAGGTTTGATCGTGCCTGGAAAGTATCCTCCTTAATAGAAAACTTTGGAAAAACTGCTCTAATTGTTTTGTCAGGTTATGGAATTGGAGCAGATACTGCTGCACGAATCCTTAGAAATATGGTAGATGATGAAAATCTCTATAAGCAAATTTACCAAGCTGAGAGGCAGTACGTTATGACCCGAGGGTTTTGGGATTCTTAGTTTTTCTTACTAATTATGGAAAATTGAGTCAAAAACAATTCTGTTTTGTCCTCAAGACCAGCTCGTGCAGTTACTCCAGTAATTGAAAGAATTTCACCCAAAGAACATTTGTCAAGAAGTCTTGCTTGATTTCTCCAACCTTTAATCCAAATTGGACCTGAATCATCTTCAACATACATCTCAGATAAAGAAATTGATTCACCTGTTTTGGTTTGTACCTCACGTCTCTCTGGTTTTTTCAATACAATAGCTTCTATACAATAGTCACTTCCAACCTTTACGTCAGAAATTTTTGTTCGCAGATCTGATTGTGAGGGTATTGTTCCATCATCTTCAATTTTTCTTACAAGTGAATCGGAATCAATTGTGACAGAGTTACCATATGCTTTAGAAGGAATACATTCAAGGACATCGCCGAGCATAAACTCACTTGTTGCACCAGCTAAATCTTTAATGTTGAAAAGATTTTTCTTATTATCAACACAAAGTAAATTTGTACTACCTGAATCATTTTGTGACCTAGATATCATCCTTAAAACAATTGGTTCTGCTTCTTTTCCCTCAATTTCAACAATTGTTGCCTCGCTTCCATGAATTTCCAAACCTTGATTACCAGTTTTTGTTCTAACTCCAAGAAGTCTTGCTTTTGCTCCTGGAACTATTACATTAGGAATAGAAGACTCATCTTTTCCCCATAAAACCACTCTAGTAGTATTTCCATCAGTTCCTTTTAGTCTCATTCTAAGAGCTTTTCCAGGTTGACCTCGTGAATTTGTAAACTCCATTCCACTAATTAATCCGTCCACTGTGCCAGAGAGTACTAGATTTTTTTCGTTTTCTTTAACTGAACTAACATCTTTTGTTATTGATTCTATGGAAGGAATTTTACTTTCTGTGGCTGAAGTCTCAATATTAGAACCAGAACCGACGTTTATTGTGGGACTGCCATCAAGATCAGATTTTACATATGCTTTTAAGATTTTAATTAAATCACCTGGTTTTAGATCTTCAATTCCAGGAAGATTTGCTTTTTCATCCCAGAGCTTAACACTTGCAGTTGAATCACCGTCATATACTGTCATTGTTCGTAAAAAGAAGGGCGAACCGTCTTTTCGCGAATACTGCTTTGCCGGAGACATATTTAACACACGAGTTTCCAATGAAATTTCTTTGGCACCCACATAGAGGTCCTTTAGACCCATTTCCACTTTAAGAGGCTCTGTAAGTGATATTCCTAGATCAGAGGCAATAAGAAAAAGAGCTCCTTGATCCGTTAGATATCCCGCGCCAATTTTTTCCTTTTTTTCTTTTATTCTTGATTCAATATCTGGACGTGTAAATTCTGGTTTTTGTTCTAGAAGTTTGTTAAGAAGATTTTCAAATTCAGACATTTCAGTCTCTGTTATTTTAGTGTCTTAATAAAAATTTCATTAACTAAATTAGTGGGTAGATCGGAGCTCAGTTCATGTCATGTATAGTTGCAAACTCACTTTACAAATCGTATGGTTCTGTAAAAGCTGTTGATGAGATAGACCTATCTGTAAAATCAGGGCAAGTATTCGGATTTCTAGGTCCCAACGGGGCTGGAAAATCTACAACGATCAAACTATTGACAACTCTTATTCCACCAACTAGTGGGAAATTGAACATTTTAGGTATTGATGCTATAAAAAATCCATTACAAGTTAGAAATAGAATTGGGGTAGTTTTGCAACAACCAAGCTATGAACCAACTCTTTCAGTTGAAAAATCACTTGAAAAATACGGAATGATGTGGGATGTTAAACGAAAAGAAAGAAAAGATAGGGTTGAGGAGTTAATTTCAGTTTTTGATTTAAAAGATATTCGAAAAAAACGAAATGAAGATTTGTCTATAGGCCAAAGGCGTAGGGTTCAGGTAGCACGTGAATTCATGCACGATATGGAACTATTATTTTTAGATGAACCCACAGTAGGACTAGATCCTAATGCAAGGCGCCAGCTTTTAGATTTTTTGAAATCCAAAGTTAATTCTGGTCTTACCATATTTTTTACAACGCATGTGTTGACAGAAGCTGAATACATTTGTGATGAAATAGCCATAATAAATAGGGGGAAAATCGTTGCTGTAGATTCTCCAGACGAATTAAAAAATAGATTCGGTCATGCAAAGACGATCAAAATACATATTTCAGAAGTTCAAAAGAAAATAAGTGATCTTTTATCTAACGTAAAAGATTGTAAAATTGATTTTAACACTGGAACAAACATTACAATAAATTCTGATGAATCAGAAGTTGTTTTAATGAAGATATTACAAATTTTGAACACAAATCATATCAATATAGAAGATCTATCTGCAGTGCCTACAAGCCTAGAAGAAATATTTCTTAAAGTAGTTGGAGATTCAAATGCATCCAGTACTTAGGTTAGTTAACAGAAATCTCACAATTTCCATCAATCCAGGATTTTTGATTTGGCAGGTTATTTTTCCTCTTATCTACATTTTTGTGGCCGGCTTTGCTTATACCTCCTTAATTGACAAAGTGCCATTTGAAAATAGGGAACTTAATTATCCTGCGTATCTGGCAACTGGAATGATTGGGTTTAACATTATGAATAGTACATTGATTTCAGGAATTATTATCTGGAATGATAGACGACACGGAATGTTTGAACAGATTTTGGCAGGCCCATTTACCAGAGCTAATTACATTCTGAGTAATGTTTGCACAATTGGAATTGTAGGTCTAGTCAGTGCTACACTTATTGCGTTATTTGGATTTCTAGTTTTTTTTGAATCGGCAGAATTTAGTTTAATTACAATTCCAGTAATTGTTTTTGCTTCTATTACTGGTTCTTTATTATTTGGTTCAATTGCGTCTATAATTTCAACTAGAATTCGTTCTAGTGAAGGATTTAATGTAATTATTAATACAGTATTCTTGTTTTTTGCTTTTGTCAGTACCGCATTTTATCCTGCATCTGGTGCACCAGAACCACTTGCCACTGCATTTTACCTTAATCCATTAACTTACTTGGTTGATGTAATTAGGGCTGGAATTTTTGATACATTTACTGATTTTGTCTTATTAGAAATGTTAGTTTTGGTAATACTCTCTACTGGATTTTTCATAATGGCAACAAAATTGCTAATAAAATTAGATTTTTAAAATATAGAAATTTTTGTAAAATAATTGAATAGCCCGGCCCAGATTCGAACTGGGGTCAAAGGCTCCAAGGGCCCCTATGCTTGACCACTACATTCGGCGGATTTAATCCTCTACCGGGCTGCCGGACGAAAGGGGTTGTCTAGAGTCCCTTAATGTTATTTTCTATTGAAGATGATAAATAAAAAAGGAACAATATTGAATTTTTTTTTGGAATTTTAATCCATTGTTTTCATAACTTTTACAAGTTTCTTGAAAGGATCTTCCATTGAATCTAAAGCCTTTTTAGCTCTTTTTTGGTTTTTAACATTTGAATTTCTAATTAGTAGTTTAATTGCATGAACGATTTTTTTTGGATTTGTTTCTCTTTTTACTAATTTCTGCTTTACAAGATAATTTTCTATAAAATTAGGAACTGCATTATATGAAATAGTTGGTACCCCAAGTAAAGCAGATTCAGCAGTCATTGTACCTCCTGAACCGAGAAATATATCGACATTTGTTAATAATGCCTTTCCATCCACAACTTTTTTTAAAATATTTATTTTCTTTCCAAAAGTTTTACTCAAGAATTTAATTTGGGTTGGATATCTACCCAAAATAACAATCTCTTCGTTTCTAAATTCTTTGATAACAGCTTTTATGATTGGAATTATTTTACTTTTATTTTTCAAAGTATAAGCAGCCTGATCCTCTTCTACTCTTATCAGAATGATTTTTTTTGATTTTTTATTAAATGGAAGTTTAATTTTATTTTGAATTTTTTGTTTAGCGATTAGTGCTGCATCAATTGCTTTATACTGTGTAATATTTTTGGAGTCAATGCCGAATTTTGTAAATTCTTCTTTCGGAATTACCCATGGAATAAGTAATTTTTGAACAAGAGGTATTGATAATTTCATGACTGCTTGAGCATGAGGAGAATCTGAAAAAGCAATATGTTTTATCCCTAATCCAAATGAAACTCTTGCTGCTTCTGGGGAACACAAACTTACAGTAATGTCTGGAATTTGTTTTTTGATAATTTTTGAAAGTAGATTCATTCTTTGAATACTTGCATTTAATTTGTGATAATTTTCCCCACCCCCATGTTTTCCAACAAAAATTAGGTTCAATTTTCTCATTTTTGCAAGCTTATTTACTTCTCGATAATTTCTGGAGGTAGAAATTACTTGGTGTTTTTTTCGTAATTCTTTAATCATGGGTTCAAAAAACAGCAATTGTTTTGGAGTAAGGATATCAAACCATATTTTCAAGTATTTTTGATTGATTTAGGAAGTTCAATAAGTTTTTCTTGGCCTATTTGCCTAGCTCAAATGAAATGGGAGGGGCAAAAGTTGTTGTTTTTGGTCTAAGTACAGAAGGTTATGCTCAAGCATGTCAGATGGCCATTAAAGGGGCAGATGTATACATAATAGATGAATCCACTCCTTCCGCAATTTCCATCAATTCAGATATTGCAAAAACCTATCCAAATGTTTCATCTCTAAAAGAAGATGAGCCTTTATTGTCTATGGAACCTATTGACGTTGCAATTTCAAAAGCAAAATATCTATTCTTTACTCCAAGAATCAGAAAAACAGGTCAAGACACAAAGACCGAAGTAAATTCCAAATTTAAAGAGGCATTATCTTCATTAAAAAAAGGAAGCTCTGTAATTTACAATCTCCCTACTGGATTTGGAGGAAATAATGAAAATATCTCACTATTAGAACATGTTACAGGTTTTGAAGTTGGAAAGTCAATATCATACTTCTATTATCCTCTTGGAGATCCTTCTCAAACTCCTACCGTAATTGGTTCATTCAATGGAAAAGAGGATAGTAATTTAGGAGAATTATTAACAAGTGGCAAAAAAGAAAAAAAATTTGTAGCTCTTTCCTCCGCGGAACATTTTCATGCTATAAACACCCTATCTCGATTTTCTGGATTATGTAGTATTCTTGAAGTGTGTAGATTTGCTCGAGATGATATAACTAAAAATGATCTTTCCTCCGACAAATTCAATGACATATTTCTCGATGATATGATAAATGGTCTTTATGATCTGCGTTCTTTAGGTTCTTCTTTTGAAGGTGCAAATACACTCATGTATTTGATTAATGGAAGTTTAAAAGGAATTGATGGATATATCAAGCGCTTAATAGACGAGATAAGATCAACTCTCAAGAAAAATGATCTTAAAGCTAGCAGAACTAAAATTGCTCTATCTTGGACATTAGATCAACATACCATGAGAGGTGATAAGATTGAGATGCTTGAAAATCTTACTACCAGATTACGAGATTACATTGGTGATGTTGAGACCTACGAAGGTCCTAATTTCGATCTATTCCATAGCGATAAAACAACAGTTGTTATCGTTTGTTCTAAATTTGATTATGAAAATATCATGAAAAAACGAAAAGACACAGATCTAATCATGATTAAAACTAATCCCTTATGTTCAATAATTCAATAAAAATAAAATTAGCTAAGAAGAGAGCATCATTGATTTGTCCAAAGAAGAAAGTGAAATTCCTATTGAAGTGAAGGAAGAAGAACCTTCTGAATTGTCAGAGGAATCATTTTCAGATATTAACCAAGAAGAATCTGAAAGTAAAATTGAATCTAAGGAAATACCAGATGATTTACAAGAATTACTGGAAAAGCAGAAAGAAACTCTTGCAACATGTGAAGAAGAACTAAAACACTCTTTGGCTGACTATCAAAATTTAGAACGAAAAATAAAATCAGATATTGAAAAAGGAGTAAAAACTAAAATCGATCAATTTATGTTAAAATTCATTTCAATTTACGATGATTTTATTCGTGCAAAAACCATTCTTGCAGAACAAAAAGTAAATGTATCAGGACTAGAATCAATTTTAAAAAATATGGACTCGTTGTTGTCAGAATATAATGTTAAACCAATAAATGCACTTGGAGAAATTTTTGACCCTAATCTACATGAAGCCGTTTCAGTAATAGAAGATTCAACTCTTGATGATGGAACTATTACAAAAGAAATCAGGAAGGGATATATTTCTCAAAATCGGCTAATTAGGCCAACCATCGTTGAAATATCAAAAAAATCAAATTTAGAAAAATCTGAAGGTAAGTAACATGACAAAAATAATTGGAATTGATTTAGGAACAAGTAATTCAGCTGCAGCAGTAATGATGGGTGGCAAACCAACTCTTATTCCAGCTGCTGAAGGAACTACTATTGGAGGAAAAGCCTTTCCCTCTTATGTTGCATTTACTAAAGGGGGGGAACTTTTAGTTGGTGAACCAGCTAGACGACAAGCTGTTACAAATCCTGATAACACTATTTTAGCTACAAAAAGAAAGATGGGTACTGATTATATTTACAATATACAAGGTAAAGAGTACAAACCTCAACAAATCTCTGCATTTATTTTACAAAAAATAAAAAAAGATTCTGAAGCTTTTATTGGAGAAAAAATCGAAAAAGCGGTAATAACAGTTCCTGCGTATTTTGATGATAACCAGCGCCAGGCAACTAAAGATGCAGGTACTATAGCAGGTCTTGAAGTGGCCAGAATTATTAACGAACCAACTGCGGCCTCTCTTGCATTTGGTCTGGATAAATCTAAACAAGACATGAAGATCCTTGTTTTTGATTTTGGTGGTGGAACTCTTGATGTTACCGTCATGGAAATGGGAGGAGGAGTTTTTGAAGTTATGAGTACTTCTGGTGACACACAACTAGGTGGAACTGATATGGATAAAGCAATAATCGATTATGTAATTGATGATTTTAGAAAAAAAACAGGCATTGATCTTTCTAAAGATAGTACTACTATGACTAGAATTAGAGAAGCAGCAGAAAAAGCAAAGATAGAGCTTTCAACAGTTATGGAAACTGACATTAACTTACCTTTTATTTCCCATGATCCCTCATCAGGTACACAAAATTTGGAAATGAAGTTAACTAGAGCTAAACTTGAAGAGCTGATTAACCCTATTGTAGAACGCTGTAAACCATCAATAGAAAAGGCACTTGAAGATGCAAAACTTTCTGGATCTGATATATCACAAATTGTATTAATTGGAGGACCTACTAGAGCTCCCTTAGTTAAGAAATTTGTAGCAGCCACAGTTGGAAAAGAACCAGAATCTGGAGTCGATCCAATGGAGGCAGTAGCATTAGGTGCTGCAATTCAAGCTGGAATAATTGCAGGTGATGTTTCAAGTGACATTGTTTTACTGGATGTAACGCCATTAACACTTGGCATTGAAACGTTGGGAGGAGTAAGAGAACCATTAATTGAACGAAATACTACCATTCCAACTTCAAAAAACAAAGTCTTCACAACAGCTGCGGATAATCAAACTGCTGTTACCATTCATGTAGTTCAAGGAGAAAGACCCATGGCAGCTGATAATGTCTCTCTTGGAAGTTTTAATCTTACAGATGTTCCACCCGCACCAAGAGGAGTCCCACAAATTGATGTTAAATTTGATATTGATGCAAACGGCATTCTTAATGTAACTGCAAAAGATCTTGGAACTAAGAAAGAAGCAAAAATAACAATTGAGGCAGGTTCAAAGTTATCAAAAGAAGAAATTGATAAACTAAAAGAAGACGCAGAGAAATTTGCCGACGAAGACAAAAAGAAAAAGGAATTTATTGATATTAAAAATGAAGCTGAAAGTTATATCTATACTACAGAAAAATTAATTTCTCAAGATCTAAAAGATAAGATAACACAAGAAAAAGGTATCAAAATAACTGATGCTATAAGAGAACTAAAAGAAGTTTTAAACAAAGATTCTAGTCAGATAAAACCAAAATTAGATGCCTTAAAATTTATTGTTAATGAAGTCACAACCGAACTTTACAAAAATGTCACTCCCCCTCCAGGGGCTGAACAACAATCAGGTGGTCAACAACAATCTGGTCAGGAACAAAAAACAACTGAAGGAACTGAATCAGCATCCGCTTCAGAACAAGAAAACAGCAAAAATTCTGGAAGTTCCTCAAACTAGATAATTTATACTTACAAAGAAAATATTAGCACTATCCATGAGCGCAAAACGCGATTATTATGAAGTTATAGGAGTAACTAAAACATCTTCTATAGATGAAATTAAAGCTCAATACAGAAAATTAGCTTTAAAGTTTCATCCTGATAGAAACAAATCAGCTGACGCTGCAGAACATTTCAAAGAGATTTCTGAAGCATATGCAGTATTATCAGATAATGAAAAAAGAAAATTATACGATCAATATGGACATGCAGGCGTAGATGGAAAATATACCACAGAAGATATTTTCAAAGGAGCAAGTGGAAACTTTGATGACATATTTAGTGATCTTTTCGGTCGTTCAAGTACTGGAGGATTTGAATCGATTTTTGAAACTCTTCTAGGAAGGGGTGGAAGGTTTGGTGGATTTGGTGGATTTGGAAGACAAAGAGGATCAGATTTACTTTATGAAACCTCCATAACACTTGAAGATGTTCTTCATGGGAAACACGTAGAAATTGATCTTCATAAAAACGTGAACTGTGAATCATGCAGCGGTACTGGATGTGCACCAGGCAGTTCAAAAATAACTTGTTCTTCATGTAATGGTCAAGGTCAGGTACGACTAACAAGAAGGATGGGATTTGCTTCGTTTGTAACTGTGGGACCTTGTAACTCATGTCATGGACAAGGCAAGATAATTGAAAAACCGTGTAAAAATTGTAAAGGAAAGGGAAAAACAAAAGGAATAAGACATTTACCATTTGATATTCCTCCTGGGATTGATACAGGGGATTATACCATTCCAGAAGAAGGTGAAACAATTCCTGATGGAATTAGCGGTGATTTGATCGTAAGAATAAGAGTTCAACCACATCCAAAATTTAAGAGAGATGGAGCAGATGTGTTTTTTGATGCACAAATAACTATGGTTGAAGCCAGTCTAGGGAAAACCATTGAAGTTCCTACCTTGGAAAAACCAGAAAAAATTAAGGTTGAACAGGGAAGTCAACCAAACACAATCATTAAATTGAAAGGAAAAGGGTTACCTCGACAAAATTCTCGAGGCCGTGGAGATCAATTTGTAAGATTAGTAGTAAATATTCCTCATAAGCTCAACAAACAGCAAAGAAACCTTTTAGAAGATTTTGATAAAACCTTTGATTAAAACAAAAATGCAATTTTTTGATTATTTAATTTATTTTTCTGATTTTCTAATTATTATGTGATGTCCTTGTCGAATGTGTGCGGCATGACTATCTTTAATTAACTCTGCAATTTTAGATTCTGGATAATATTTTACATTATACTTTCCAAGAACTTTATTACAATTATTACAAAAAATCTCTCTATACTTCATTTACAATTATCTTATTTCTGATTATGGTTAAATTTTTGTTTATGTCCTATAAAGAAACTTATTCCAGATTTCTAAATTCTATATTGCGGGGGTCGCCCAGCCTGGTCAAAGGCGTAAGGTTCAGGTCCTTATCTCCTAGGAGTTCGTGGGTTCAAATCCCACCTCCCGCACTAAATTAATCAAAGTTACATTAACGAAATACCTTTAAACAATAGTAATTACAAAGAACGATATGGGCAAAGTAGTAAGAATAGGTGGACGAGGAACATCAAGAAAGATAATTGAAAAACCTGAAGACAAATGGACCGGAGAAGCATACAGAGAATATCAGAAAAAAAAGAAAGACGCTACAAAAGATGTCTATATTAGTATGGGACGTGGAACAAAGAAAATTAAACTTGGTGATATTTCAGAAACATCTGGTAGACCTACTGGAAAAGGCAGATGGGTATCAACCGGAAGAGGAACTGGAAGACGCAGGATAAAATAAAGGCAACAAAATTTCTTTATCTATATTTATTTTCTTCGCAGTACCAGAACTTTATTTTTTATTATCTAAATAATTCTGGATTTTCTCTTTTAATAGTTGATTTACTTTTTCACCAGAAGCCTTTCCTCTCACCATTTTCATTGTTAATCCCATTAAAGCACCAATTGAATGAAGACCTTGACCGTCTATAATAGATTGATTTTCTTTAATTATAGTCTCACAAATCTTCTCTAATTCCTTATCATCAATCATTCCTACTTTTCCTTTTTGGACTGCTTCTTCCACAGAACTTGCCTCTCCAGCCATGATTTTTTCAAAAATTATTTCCATGGATTCTTTTGTTATTTTTTCTTTTATTAGAAGGTCAAAGGATTTGAGAATTTCTTCAGTTTTTAACAATGTTGAATCTAGACCTTGCCTTTCTAAATTAGTGATTGTAGAACAAAGTATAGATGCTACAAAGTTTGGTGAATTTAGTTTATCTGAACAAATTTTTTCAAATAAATCTAAATAATTTGAATCAAAAATTTGTTCTGCTAGCTGAGGATTAAGTTGATAATTTTTTTGAAGATCAGCTAAAGATTCATGCCATGATTTAGGAATATTCTTTTTTGCAAATTCTATTTCTTCTTTAGTTACTTTAACAGGAAATATGTCTGTCTCAGGATACATTCTTGATGCTCCAGGTCTTGGTCTAAGAAAAACTGTTTCTCCAGATTGCGTCGCTAATCTTGTTTCAGCAGGAACTCCATTTTTTGCATCCTCAATCCTATTGATGATAGAATCTATTGCAAAATCAATTTTGGAACCTTTTCCTGCAATTATTATAAAACTATCATTCTGACTAATACTTAGTTGTTCTTTTATTTTTTCAATATCTAACTTTTCTATTCCATAATTTGGAAGTTCATCTAAATGAAAAATTCCACCAATTCCAAAAAATCTAACTAGTTGACCTAATTCTTTACCAAGTCTTATCCCTTCATAAGGTGAATAACTTAACATTCCTGCAAAATTTTTAATTTTAATTGCATGAATTGAAGCTCCGTCATTAATCGCTTTTTGTATTATTTTTGATTTACAACTTTTCAAAAGATTAATTATATCATAAACATCATTCTGTCTAGAGATTTTCACTAATTGTTTTTGTTTAATTTTCTGTGCAATTTTGAGAAGTCCATGTTGTCTTTTAGCTTCGTATTCTACTACTTTTTCAAGTTGATCTAACTGTTGAACACCCTTTACTTCAACCACACCACTATTATTTACTGAGACATTCACATCTTGCCTAATTGAACCCAATCCTCTTGTAACTTTCCTAGTAGTACGTAAAAGACGACCTAAGGATAGAGCAATTTTTCTTATCTCAGAAGGGCTTGAACTAACTGGTTCTAAGGCAATTTCTACAAGGGGAATTCCTAAACGATCAAGACTAAACTCTCTAACGTTTTCTTTATCTTTTAGTAATTTTGCAGCGTCCTCTTCTAGGCATATTGATTGAACGCCTACTTTTTTCCCATTTACCTCAATATACCCTCCTTGAGATACCAGAAGAGTTCTTTGGAATCCCGAAGTGTTAGAGCCATCTATTACAATCTTTCTCATAGGATAAATTTCACCGAAAATGTTTGAATTTAATGCACAAGAAATTAGTACTGCAATATTTTTTGCATTCAAATCAAGTTCGTGAGGAGGCTCTTCATCTCGTTCTACTAGACAACTACTACCTGGATTTGTATAGTATACCATTGTTTTAGATTTCGTACTTTCAAATAGAGCAGCGGGATCATATTCCCCTAACTCACTTTTAGATGCTCTTAATTTACGTGAGAATTTAGAAGTGAATTCATCGGTTTCTGCAGGGAAACAGTTACAAAACAATTTTTTATTTGTTGAAAGTTGCTGATGAATTTCTAATCCAACTTTTAACCCAATATCATCAATTTTTAATTCTGACACTAATTAGCTTCCTATACATAATGTTTAAACTTAATCAGAAAATTCTGAAGCAATTTTTTCTAACATTAAATTTTTCATTTCATCAACACTTTTGGTATTACCTAAAGCCCACATAGCCTTTACCAACGCAGTTTCTGGAATCATGTTGTTTAATGGGACAATTCCCATCTCAAGAAGATCTCTACCACTTTCATAAACTGTCATACTCACTCTTCCATCAATACATTGAGAAGTCATTCCTAAGAACAATCCTGTTTTCTTAGCACTTTTTACACTGTCGTACATAGTTTTTCCTATATGTCCAAGACCCGTTCCTTCAAAAATTATTGCCTGGTATCCTGATTCAATGATGTAATCTATTAATTTTGGATCGTAACCAGGATGATATTTTACAAGAGCAACTCGTGTATCTAAATTTAATTTTGGATTGTAATCTTTTTGTTGAAAGAATTCCTTTTTTAGATTCTTTTCTATTTTTTTATCAAGTATTAGAAAAGCAGGATCATCTCCTATAGTTTTAAATGCACTTCTTTTGCTTGTGTGATTTTTTCTTACTCGAGTTCCTAAATGAGATACTACAAGATCATCGCTTTCATTGTGATGCATTATCACAAAGACGCCCTTTGTGTTACCTTCTATAACAAATCTTACTGCTGAAATCAAGTTTAATGCTGCATCAGATGAAGGTCTATCCGATGATCTTTGTGATCCCACTAAAGCTATTGGAATAGGAAAGCCAGATAATGCAAAAGAAAGAAATGCTGCTGTATATTGCATTGTATCTGTTCCATGTGTAATTACAATTCCCTTGTATTCCGATTTAGAACAAGTATCAAGTTTTTCGGCAATCTTTTTCCAGTGTTCGGGTTGTAAATTTTCAGAATATTCTGAAAATAAAACTTCAGCATCGATATTAGCAATTTTAGCCAGTTCTGGAATCGCTGCATTGAGTTCTGAGGCATTTAATGCTGGTGTTACTCCCCCTGTTCTATAATCAACCTTACTTGCAATTGTACCTCCTGTTGATAAAAGTAAAACCTTTGGTAATGACGAATTTGTTTTAGTATCAGAAGGAATTTCTTTTGTTAATTTCTGACTAGAAATTAACTCAATTTTTTTTATTTTGCCTACTTCTATTCCAACATTATATCCACTTTTTAGCTTCACAACTATATGCTGATCATCGCTGAGTTCATAACGAGGCATAAGAATTCCAGAATAAGTCAGCTCCTCTGTAACCTTTATGGTATCTCCTACCTTTACTTTAGATTCTTGTAAAAATCTAAGAGACTTTCCAGTATAGCCTCTATATTCAGACATTTAGGTGGATTAGATTTGCTATTTTATTAAAACTACCTGTAGTAGGAAGCAACGATCTTCTGGCCAAGTTTCAAATCTTTTTGCTCCCTTACTTTCTTTACTGCTTGTTCAAAATGTTTCATAGTGACTTTGGCTCCCGCTACACTTTTTTCGACTTCTTTCATTTCTGGATTGGCGTCAAGAAATTTATGAATTACTATAGAAACTGCAGTGTTAGCAATAGCAGCTACATCTGCACCGGTCATACCATCTGTCATCTCTGCCAGTTTGCTCAAATTCACACCATCAGGGTCTTTAGCATCTTTTACAATTGGAACATCTTTAACAGAAATCTCCAAAATACTCTTTCTACTATCAATGTCTGGCATGGGAATTTGAATAATTTTGTCAAATCGTCCGGGTCTTAGCAAAGCTGGATCAATCATATCAGCCCTATTAGTTGCAGCCAAAACTACTACACCACGAAGGTTCTCCATACCATCAAGCTCTGTTAAGAGTTGGCTTACAACTCTTTCAGTTACTGCAGTTTCTCCTCCTGCGCCTCTTATAGGAGCAATAGAATCAATTTCGTCAAAGAATATTACACACGGTGAAGATTGTCTCGCTCTTCTAAAAATTTCTCTAATTCCTCTTTCAGATTCACCAACCCATTTAGATAAAAGCTCTGGTCCTCTTACAGAAACAAAGTTAGCTTCACTTTCAGTTGCAACTGCCTTTGCAAGTAATGTTTTACCAGTTCCACTTACACCATGCAGTAAAATTCCACGAGACATCTTATGACCTAACTTCTCATAAAGAAGAGGATACTTTAATGGCCATTCAATTGCTTCTTGAAGTTCTCGTTTTACATCCAATAGACCACCTATATCATCCCATTTGACATCAGGATTTTCAATGAAAACTTCTCGCATTCCAGAGGGAGTTATCTCCATTACTGCCTTTTGGAAGTCTTCTCCACTTACAATTAGCTTGTCCAATGTTTCTGGAGGAACTTTTTCATCTTCCAAGTTAAGCACGGGTAATAACCTTCGCAAACATTTCATCGCTGCTTCCTTACACAAATACTCTAAATCTGCACCCACATACCCGTGACTAATTGCAGCCATTTTAGTCAAGTCAACATCATCAGTTAAGGGCATATTCCTGCTGTGAATTAAAAGAATGTCTTTTCTACCTTTCTTATCTGGTACTTTAATTTCTATTTCTCGATCGAATCTTCCAGGCCTTCGTAAAGCCGGGTCAATGGCATTTGGTCTGTTAGTGGCAGCAATTACAATTACTTTTCCTCTTGCTTCTAGTCCATCCATGAGTGATAACATCTGTGAAACTACTCTTCTTTCAACTTCTCCAGTAACTTCTTCACGTTTTGGAGCAATGGAATCAATTTCATCAATGAAAATTATTGATGGCGCTTTTTCTCTTGCTTCTTTGAAAATTTCTCTTAATCGTGCTTCACTTTCACCATAGAATTTACTCATAATTTCTGGACCAGATATACTAATGAAATGAGCATTGCTTTCATTTGCAACTGCTTTTGCTAGTAAAGTCTTTCCAGTACCGGGAGGACCATACAGTAACACTCCCTTAGGAGCTTCGATTCCTAATTTTTCAAAAATTTCTGGGTGTCTAAGTGGCAACTCAATCATTTCTCTAACTTTTCTAATTTCATCAGTTAGACCTCCAATGTCTTCATAGGTTACTTGTGGAACTCCTCTTAGAGTTTCACCTTTTTCTGCAATGTGGAATGCAGTTTTTTGAGTGACAAGAACAGCATCAGCTGCTGGATTTACCCCAATAACTTGAAAAGTTAATCTTCCACCAAAATAAGGAACCATTACATTATCACCTTTGATTAGTGGAACACTTTCCAAAGCATCAGCAAGATATCTTTCATCTATTGGGGGAATTGCTTCAAGTGGAGCTACAACTACTTTTTCTGCTGCAACGGCTTTAATCTTCCTAACAGCAGTGGTATCACCAATTGCAATACCTGAATTATTTCGTCCAAGTCCGTCTATTCTAATGATGCCTTTGCCCTCATCAGATGGATAAAGTGGCAAACATTTTGCAACAGTTCTTCGCTTACCTTTGATTTCAATAACATCACCTGTTGAAGCATTCAATGTATCCATAGAATCATAATCAATTCTTGCGACTCCTCTTCCAACATCTCTGGTATATGCTTCTAAAACCTTAAGGGAAAGGGCGTTTTGGCTCATATTTAAAACGACTCTCTGACTACGTTTTATACCTTTGGCATTACAATTTTAACAAACCTATCATTTCCAACGCAAAACTTAAAATCTGTAAACCATTGAAATTGCATCAAAATGGGTAAACGACCTTTAGTTAGAAGACGTGGCCGAGGAGGCATGCAGTTTCGCGCTACTACAACTGGAAAGCTCTTTCCTGCTAAATACCCAAATTATGCATTGACAGAAAAACATGAAGGTTTAGTTATAGATCTTGTTCATGAACGAGGACGTGACGTACCGTTAGCAAAAGTTAGGTTTGAAGATGGTTCAATTTCATTAATACCAGCTGTTATTGGAACCAAAGTTGGATCGAAAATACAATTTGGTTTAAAAGCTGAAATTTCTGATGGAAATGTAATTAGTATTCAAAATATTCCAGATGGAACAATCGTATGCAATCTTGAAAAACACTTTGGAGATGGAGGTTCAATCATTAAATCCGCAGGGACTAATTCAACTGTGTTCTCACACGGCGAGGATGGTGTCAAAATTAAACTTGCTTCTGGTAAATTTACAACCCTAAATCCCAAAAATCGGGCTATGATAGGAACCTTAGCTGGTGGTGGTGTAGAAGAAAGACCATTCATGCGTGCAGGTATGAAATGGCGTAGATTTCGTTCAAAAGGAAGAAAATATCCAATTGTAAGGGGAGTAGCGCAAGCTGCATATGTTCATCCACATGGTGGAGGCAGACATCAACACGTTGGTCAAAGTTCAACAGTATCCAGAAATGCTCCCCCTGGAGCAAAGGTAGGAAGTATAGCAGCTAGAAAGACTGGCCGAGCTAGAATCAAAAAACGAGATTAAACTATTTTTGTATTAAATTGGGCCAAAATTGATTAAAGGCTTGTTAAAACAAATTCTTTCATGGGAAAACAACGTGTACGAATTTTTGTTAAAGGAAAAGTGCAAGGGGTTTTTTTTCGGCAGGCTCTAAAAGTTTTGGCCAAAAAGAAAAATGTGTCTGGTTGGGTTAAAAATCTAAAAGATGGACGAGTTGAAATTTTACTAGAAGGAGAAGACCTGGATGTTAGCTCTATTGTAGAATGGTGTCACGCTGGTTCAGCTAATGCAAGAGTGGAAGATATTGATATTAAAAACGAAAAATTCACAGGAGAATTTTCTAAATTCGATGTTTTGTATTAACGAATTTTATTATAAGCGTCGGTAAGCAGCATTTTCACATCTTCCAAATTTTCATTTGGTTTAATTCGTATAATCTGGAAAGGTTCTTTTCTATCACGTTGTATTTTTAACAAAACAGATTCTTTCTCAGGTTCTAGGTCTGAAAACCATCTAAATGAAATGGATTTACAAAATACCACCCTATGCATGCGTACATCTTCAAGTACGTTTTCTCCCAAGGATAAGCAAAATTCTCTTATAGAATCCAATAATGGTTGAATAAGTGGCGATAAATTTTTTTTAAAATCGTCATAACTTCTTTTATTTCCAAATGATACCAAACCGTCCATAAATATGCAAAAAATTTTCAGGTATATAGTAGTAGCCCTGCTGGTTCCACTCTAAACGGGTAACCCCATTTCAAGGCTTACAAGATCCGCCACGTTGACGAGGAAGCGTGAGTGTTCCATCTTAGGATTGCTCCCTCCCGGACCTCATCCATTTCGACGGTTCGGTCTAAGGAATTATCCCTTCGGATAATCCTAGTCCTGCATCCACCCGCCTCGGCGTGATTTCATTTCCGTATGCCAAGCGGGAACTATCCATCTAGAGATTTACCCAGCAGTTACTGATCTCTGCATATAGCCGGTTTCAGAACAGGGCACGGCTGGCACCCCAATCCTCCCTACTACCATTTGTTGTTACAATCAAATGTTATATTTGCATTAGGTTTTGCTCTCTTTTAGTTTTAAAACTAAATCACATACAGAACAAATCTTTCCTGTACACTCGTTTCCACAACTAGGACAAATTCGTTTTTGTTTATAGTTTGAATTTTTTACTATCTGTGAAATTTTTAGAATTGATTTGTAGAAATTATTTTTAATTCCTACATGATTATTTTCTAAGGAATTGAGAAATTCTCGAATTTCTGTTCTAATACCTTCATTCATGTGTGGACAAGGTTCAGATTGGAAAGGTATTTCGTTAGTAAATGCGTAAAAAACAATTTCAGATTCATAAATTTCACAAAAAGGCTTTATTTTTCGTAAAGAATTAGCAGACGTATCTGGGTTCATCCATCCAATCCTGTTAGTATCACCTGAAAGCAAATTTATGAAAAAGCTCTGAACTGTATCATCCAGATTATGAGCAGTGGCAATTACATCTGAATTAATGTCATCTGCAGCATGATCAATTGCTCTGCGCCTAAAAGTTCCACAAATAGAACAAGAAGACATTTTTTCATTTTGTCTTAATTGAAGGGATTCTTCTAAAGTAAGGTTAAACAAATCTTTATACGAATACACTTTATGTT
>SDBV01003075.1_pt1 | contig 24861 bp, 21 predicted proteins | sample 2277081 | NCBI WGS metagenome assembly SDBV01 (sample SAMN10402039, study PRJNA504765) | marine sediment metagenome | isolation source: marine sediment core GS10_PC15, 223 cmbsf | place: Arctic Ocean: Southern Knipovich Ridge | collected 2010 | reverse complement strand
ACCGAGAAAATAGGCAACCACGACAAGCAGAAATCTAAGCACGAACCCCTCTTTCCTACGATAGGCTTAAAACGTCGACTTGAGCGACATTTTATGCTAAAATAGGTTGCTTTGCAACCTGCGCTATTATTAACTAGGTCAGGTTTACAAGGCCCCGTCGTCTAGTGGCCTAGGATACCTGGTTTTCATCCAGGAGATCGCGGGTTCGAATCCCGCCGGGGTCACCATCGTTGGTTCTGTTGCCGCAAGTTGCCCAATTACCTTGAAATATAAGGACATTTCAACGTTCGAAAAGCCCGGATAGTTATAAACAACTCCTTGAGGGAAAATCAGCCTTTGATATTTTTGTTTAGCTTCCAGAGAAGAGGCATACCATACCTTTTCAAAAGTTCGAAGGAAAGCCTCTGCTTCCGCAAGAAGAGCTTTTATATCCAGATGTTCTTCGTGAGTTTCAGTTAGAGTGTTTTTGGTCAAAGTAAGTTTCCTTTCCAGATTATCAAGCTCCTCTTTCACAAGGTCGTCTGACAGAATACCTTTTTTGCCCTTCTCTATAACCCACCTTCGCTCTTTCTCAAATTCTTGCACCTCGTCCATTATCCTTAAATAAGTACCTCGTACCTCTCGCTCCCGTTGCTCGTATCTTTTTACGAAAACCTTATTGAAGGCGGTTACAAGGAGGTCTGTTGGTTTAATTGAAGAAAGGTATTCATAAAAGCCAGTGTGTATATCATCTCGCTTTATCATCTTAGAATACTTCTCACAGGTCTTGGTTTTGCAATAATAGTAAGCGTGCCTTTTGCCGTATTGTCCTCGGGACCAGCAACTAGTCAGAGGACGATTACACTTAAAACAGCTAACGAACCTTCTAAGAGGAAAATCGGGGTGGTTAAATAGGTGCTTCTTGGAGGCATTATTGCTTCTAACCTTCATTACCTGTTTGCATTTTTCGAAAAGTGACATTGGAATCAGTGCTTCGTGTTGGCCCTTATGCCATTTATCACCCGAATCAACCACTATTTTGATATAAAAAGGATTGACTAACATTTTTTGCACTAACTGCTCGGAGAATTTAATTATACGACCTTTTCTATCCGCAACTTTCTTACTCGCCATTCGTTGAGCAACGTCTCGATAAGTAAAAGCTCCGGTGCTATAGAGATTAAATACTTCGACCACTGCCCAAGAGCATTCTTTGTCTATCTGTGAAACAGTTAACTTCACATTCGGTATTGACTCTCGATAATAACCAAGAGGAGAGGGGAATGGCCAAAGACCTTCTTCGACCCGGCGCTGCATCGCAATCTTTACACGTTCTCTTCTCACAGAGTTATCATATTCGGCTACCGCTGCTAGCACTCCTTCAACAAGTTTTCCCGAAGGTGACTCGTTAATGGTTTCAGTAGCACTTCTCAAAACAATACCCATTTTAAGAAGCTCACTTCTAAGCCAATGGTGTTGCTCCATAGAGCGTGCAAAACGATCAAGCTTAAAAACTACATAAACATCAAACTTACCTTTATTTTCTTTACAGTACTCAAGCAAATCGGCTACTCTTTGTACGTTGGTTTGGCTTGCGGAGACTGCTTCTTGTTCCCGAATATCAACCACGTCCCAATCCTCACGTTCGCAATAGGCACGACCAATCTGCTCCTGAGTTTTCAGGCTGGTGTTACCTTTTTGCTTTTCATCGCTGATTCTTATGTCAATTACTGCTTTCATAACTTTAAAGGCCGCCTTGGTGTGATCAGAAACCTTGCGGTTCTGTCCAAGACGGCCATTAAAAAACCGCAAGGGAATCTGATCACGTTTTTATTTTATAACATTTTTTAAAAATTAACAATATCGTTAGTCTAAAGGCTTTGTAAAAATATCAGCAGCCTCCTCGATAGTTCTTTTATGATTACCTGATGGCTTTAATTTTGAAGGTGATACCTTTTCTGGTGAAATACCGTCGTTACCGTCATTACTGTCGGGTTGAGGTCGGGTGTTCAGCTTTCTACTGTCAAGATTGTCAGTATTGACGGTATTTTTCCTGAGGATTATATTTCTAGTCTCATCACGCTGCTGGCTCACTTGTATACCTGTTGCCTCTAAATCTGGTAACACCTCGTTAATCCGCCTAGAAAGCCAGTTGGGGCTTTTTGGCCACTTCTTCTCTTTAACATTAATCTTCAGATCCTCTACCAAACCTTCAAGCTCGCGTAAGAGAACAGTTGGTGTACCTTCCCAATCAGTTCTTGTTTTCATGAACTCCAAAAGAGCCTGTGCTACAGGGCTAGCCTCAATTGCCTCTTCGTGTTGCCGACTGATATTTTTCTGATAGGCATTGAGAAAGTCTGTTTTGGAGTAACCCAATGCTTCAGCTACGGCGCTTCCCCATATAGCGAAGTCGGCCATGCGAGTACTTGTGGGTATATCAACTTTTTCCAAAAGTGTTAATGATCTAACCATTGTGTCGAACATCGCCCCAAGTATGCGCGGCTTTTTTCCCTTAAAGCGCTCCCAAAAAGACTTTTCTGGTTCAAAATGACCCACCCTTTGTAGTTGAATTAGTAGTGAACGGTCGAGCAGATCTGCTTTTTCAACTACCAAATTAATTCCATTTATTGCTACTAAATGGCGGAAATCGTAAATAACATCGTCATCGTCGGTGTATAGTTCTCTTTTCGAAAGCCCTCCTCCGGTAATAACTCTACAAAGCCCATCAGATAGCCAATTTGGTAGGTGAGAAAGATTATCCAAAGTAAAAAACCAGTGATGAGACGCCAGTTGGACAAACTCCCGTAGACTATCGGGAGGTGATAGGTCTTTAAGGCTAGATGGGTCTAATAACTCTTTTATTACTCTACAAAGGGTTGATTTCTTTGAACCTTGAGGACCATGAAGAATTAGAGCTGGGTGGGGAAAGCCAGGGATTAGGCCACATACAACGAAACATAGCAGTAGCAGTTGTTCATCACTAAGTCCATCCTTGGAGTCTCTCTCCAGATTAAAGAAACCTAACAATTCTTCAATATCTCCTCCTCCTACCGGTTCCACTTGGGTTTTCTGGTGGGGTAGATGACGAAAGAGGATTGGTGGGCTTTCAATGACTTTCCACCCCTTAGCAGTAGTTCTCACTACCCGCCCGTCTCCAAGATCATACCAGTAAGCGTTATCATAGACAGCAACTCTAATGTATAAATCGTGTTTTGGCCCATCAAATGAAGCTTTGGCCTCCAGCGTACAAAGCGCAGATTGGAGTACGTTTGAGTTAGGAGCTTTACCTAGTTGCTCCCAAGCAAGACGAGAAAGCCAGCGCCTAGAGGACTTCGAATTCAATTTGAGAACCTCTCGACCATCACCGTAGAGTGCTATATAAAGCTCTTTATGCTGATCTTGGAACAAGATAGCATCACTTTCTGTTACGAGTTCTACTAGAAGCTGTGCTTGGGACCGGCGACCATTAGAATTCTTCTGCTCATTCTCTCCACGCTTTTTCAACTCCTCACCCACCAAATATTGCAAAGCAGCTATCTCCCCTTTGTTATCACTAGAAACTCCGTCACGTCTTATTTCTTTTCCCACGATTTTCTGTAAAGTTTCCAAAGAGTCGGAAGTTAATCCAGAAAGGGCCTGTTCTTTTTGTGTGTGGGTTTTATCCAGCCAAATTTCTAGCTTTTCTTCAGTATTAATCATAATGCTGACCTATTTTGTTGCTTTGTTTTCAATCTTTCTAACCTTTCCTTCCTTCTTCTTCGCCCCTCCTTTATCCTGTGGCCATGAAACTCTTTCATCATCATATGAATCCCTTCCTGAAACTTTTCTACTGCACTACTAGCCATTTTTCACTTCACCCCCTTCCTTTGCTTTTCTCTTTCAATAAAGTAATCAATAAAAAGATCGGACAGGACTGTAGCGATACGAATTACCTCTTCGATCTCCGTATCGGTATACTTTTTAGCACCTCTACCTAATGATCTTCTTACCTCTGCCGCCGAAACTATCATTTGTCGCCTCCTGAAAAAATTAAATCTCTAAGGTCATTAAGTCGAGCAAATAGTTCACGGGGATTTACACTTGCGTCATCAGCGAAGTAGGTTTTTACTAATTTTTCTGCCTTGTCTTTAGGGATAAACTCAAAGTGGACTTCACCGCTAGTACGGGTAGTTCCAACAAGTTGAAGACCGGAACTGTACAAAAAGGCTGCAATATTAATCTGTTTTACCCTGAATCGTTTCTGATCCATATTTATTCTTTCTTTCAATCGCCTTCAAGCGATTTGAGTTCAGGGTATCAGATTATAAAGAAAGGGTCAGTTTCAAAGTATCAGTGGGAAAATGAAAATATCTTAGTGGGACAATCTTTTTTTGTAACGATAATAAATAGATTTGATTGTGTTTTCATCAGATATCTTTTCATACTGTTCCTGTGGTAGGCTTGGGTCTGCTAAGTTAGAAGCAATCTCGTCAAAGCTCATATCTTCCTCCTCTTTCATTTTTATTATTTTCAAGGCAAGTTGTATTTCTCCTCGCCACGTTGGTCTTTGATAGGCGGGTAGGTTTATATCGCTTTGCAAGTCTTCAATTAATTTTTTGTTATCCTTTACAAACTGAATTACTTGTTCAGTGCTGGTTTTAGTTGTAAGTACGATACTCACGCTATTTTCTTCAAAAGCAAGCTTACCTTGCTTGTTCTTAATATATACAACATCTCTGTTTGTAAGAACGTCTTGCTTACCAACCCGTAAAATTATACTGGTATGAAGAGGCACATCTAGTCTGTTATACCTCACTAATCCGTAAATTGGTTCCAGGAGACTTAGCGGTAAATTTCTACTTTGCAAAAAAGTTCTTACAGAATTATTAAAATTTACTATGAAATCTGTGGTAGGTAGTTGTTTGGGTAAATCATTTAGCTTTTTTCTTTGTTCATCGAATAAAGACAGGAGATCCTTATCGTTGAAAAGTAGAGTTAGTTGATTATCAATATATCTTAAGGTATCACTACCTTGGTGTCTCTTCTTAGAATTTTTTCTTTTTCTAATCATCTAAATCTCCATCAAAAAAAGCCCACAATGGGGCATTAATCTAATTATACTCAAAATAATATAAGATTCAATAACAGTAAAGGTTTGAATTTACCTTATAGCTAGAGTACTATTGGGTCGTGATTCAAAAAGCAAAACTCCCTTTAATAATATTTAATGTCATCCTTATTTCAATAATAGGTTACATAATTGCTGGTGTAGTTTTTTATCCTAAAGATGAAGATACGATGAACTTGGCTGCCCTCAAAAAAATAGATAATCAACTTCCAGAGGCCTCAGAATCTGCTAAAAAACCCGATGAAAATAAGTTAAAAGGTAATGATAATAATGGCGAAGTAGCTGGTGCCGATGATACTAATGTAACACCTAAACAAAAGGACTCGTCTAAAAAGACTTCGTCTCAAAAATCAACTACAAATCAAACAAACACTAAATCCTCTAATACCAAAATGGTAACCCCAGGTCCTGTAAAGAAGGGGCAATTAATTGCTTATCAGGGAAATACTGGTTGTATAGGTGGATCTAACCTAACTTTTGCGGTTAATTTAAATGGGGGTATGGTGGATCCAAAACCTTACCTTGATTCGGGAGCATTTCAATGGCCGCTTGAAAACCCTGTGGTTAGCTTTTGGTATGGAATTGGTTTCCCCGCAAGAACAAGTATTATAATGTCTGAATACGACGGAGCACCAATCTTTGCTGCAGCCGATGGTGTACTCACACGTGATAGCGATGCAACTACCTGCTCATCAATTCCTGGAGCAACTGTAGGACAGGGAGTAATCATTGATCATGGGAACGGACTGAAATCAATTTATTGGCATGTTCAAGCATTTGATTAGTAAGGTTAAAAGTTTAGCGCAATCTTCTCTTGTATCCATCTAAATCTCCATCAAAAAAAAGCCCACAATTGGGCATTATTTATATTATAGCTCAAATTCTCTTTGGGGGTAAGCTAAAACGAGAAAAATTCGGGCAAGGAAACCTCTAGTACGCGGGCAAGTTTTGCAATTCTCTTGAGGCTTGGGTTTTTCTTTCCTGCTTCAATTGCATTTAAGTAGCTGTGGTCAATCTTAGCGCTTTCCGCTAGCTGTTCCTGCGTCAAGCCCTTCTTTTTTCTCAAGTCCCTGACCCTTTGTCCGAATTTTTGGGTTATTGTTGCCATACCTGAATTATGGCTACTTAGGATGGAGAAGTTTATTGACTATAGTCCAACTTTTGGTTTATACTTAGCTTGAATTTTTGCTTATAGTCCAAGAAAAAGATTAGATTAAGATGAGATTAAAAATACTTCTCACAATTTTAGGCTTACTAATACTAGGATCAGGTTCTTATGTAGCTGCAAACACAGTTTTTAAGCCCAAACCGCCAAAAGCAACACAACTTATCGGGTTTGAAAATGTTTCAAAAGACTTTCCTTCAGAAAAAGAGCAGGATAAATCAGATGGTGATGTTAAGGGGGATAAAACCGACAATTCTAGTAGCTCCAAACCCTCTTCTTATGATTCAGTTTTAAAAGATTACACAAGCTCTAGCCCTTTGAATTTGTCTAAACCATCTAGTTCAAATCCAACCTCCCCTTACACTTCCAACCCTAACCCTACATCAACCCCACCGGCTAAAAACTACTCGTCTCTATTTTTCAAGCTAAGAACAGCAGGCAGCGCAGCCGAATCCTCATTAACTAGACTTGTAGGTCTTACCAGCAACTACAAATCGCAAATTGATTCCGTGAAGGCAAGTTGCGCTGCTAGAAACCTTAGTGAGGGTTATTGCAACTCACAAGTTCAGGGTGTTATGAACTTATACAAAAACTCGGCTGCTAGTCTTCTAAAATCAGCCCACGATTCTTTGTCTACAGCCCAAAGCCCACTAAATGAATTTTTGCCTGTTCCTGCCAGCTGGAACACTGCTTACGGACACATAGCGGATGGTCTTATAGACCTAGCTCAAGGATTAGTTAACGCTCAAAATGCAGTCTTAGACAACAAACAGCTAGCAAACACCAGCAATCTTAGTTCGCTGATTCAAAGTTGGAAATCACACCACAGCGCAGCCTTATCGTCTGCTCCGTAACTTATGTTAAGGACAATAAAGAAACTCACATCAATTTTAATCGGAAAAACCTCACTCGACCGACTGATGATGTTACTGTTGGTTATTGTTTTGGGAAGTGCAGCTTTTTATTTTGGTTTCATAGCTGACGTTGGAACTCACAGTAAGTACTTCGTGGAGAAGGATTTTCATAAGGCGTTCATTGCTCGTCAAACTGGAAACTGCGATCTATTTAAATCCTATATGGTCAACGACCAAGATAAATGGTACGGAAGATGCGTTGAGGAAAGCAAAAATAGCGGTGGGCGTTCTTCAATAGAAAGTTTTTCCATAGAAAATACCACAGTAGATGGCAACAACGCCTTCCTACAGGTTAAATTAAAGAGGGATTTAATTGACGCAGAGTGGGAGCAAGGTAAAAAGCTAGATTTAGATTATACTGTCAACTACACAATTGAGAAAACTAATGAGTGGTTCTTAATTTACTTTCCAAAAACAAAATGGTTGATTACCAACAAAATTGATTAATAATTTATGCAAACAATTAGAATTTTAATTTTTAGAAACTCACACGCGATCACATATACACACTCGCTCCGGGACTCCAAGCGGTCACTTGCATAATCCAAAACCTCTTTAGACGCCTCTAAATGCCTTCCGTTGGTACTTGTGAAGCTCGAATGTCTCTATCCCTTTTCTTTTCTACTATGTTGATTTGGATATTGAAGCTCTGTTCAGGTCTAACTTCAGGTGGTGGTAGAAGCCCAGCCCGATCCAGCACCTCACGGGCCGCCGCTATCTTCGTTCCACCCCTTTGCTTCGGGTCATCCAAAACCTTACCTAGTTGTAAAGCTGCCTTAGGTACAAGCCCTTTGAGTATGACAGCCCCTTCTTCTTTTATTAACTCTAAAATCTCAGTAACCTTAGCATTTCTTAGCAGTTTCGAGGCGTTTACTGCCGCAATATCGCTGTTTTTGACCCGAAATCCCGCGTTTTCATACGCTTTTGTGGCATTAAAGCCATTACTAAAGTAGTTTTGTAAGAATCTTAAATGCCGAGGTTTTAACTTTTCAGCCTTCTGCTCAATAGCTCTTGCGTGTCCGCTTTGGACTATCGTACCTTCTGCTACATTACTCATAAGCCTACTATACCAAAGATTGAGTTTGAGTTTCTACTCAATGAGTATAGTACAACCAAGGTTGGGACTCCCGCGTGCAGGTTGTTACTTTAATCTCACTTACTCATACACAAATTATTTATATTTGGCTGCTTTGTTGAAGCCAACCCTGCTTAGTGGTAAAATCAGCTACTAACCTGCTATTCGCTAGTTAAGATTGATACTGATATGAGTACAGATCTGACCTTCGTAACAAATGAAAAAGGTGAAAGTTTACGCGATAGATTCCGAGTTTTGATAAAGGATACTCGGTTTTTTGACGCTTTGGTTGGCTATTTCTATACAAGCGGCTTCTACGCACTCGTGAAACCTCTAGAAAAGACCGAGAAGATTAGGATACTTATTGGTATAAGTACAAATAGAGAAGCTTACGATCTTATTCAGCAAGCAAAACAAGAAGCCCTTCCGCTATCAAGCGCAGAAGTGAAGGAAAACTTCTCCGAAGCAGTTTCTAAGGAAATGGAGGCCCCAGCAGACGACGATTCAACTGTTGAAGAAGGTGTAACAAAGTTTCTTGAATGGTTAAAAAGTGGCAAATTAGAAATCAAAGCTTATCCTTCCGAAAATATCCACGCTAAGCTCTATATAATGGGTTTTGCCGAGGAAGACAGGGATGTAGGGCGCGTAATTACAGGTTCAAGTAACTTCTCTCAATCAGGTTTGGTAGACAATTTAGAGTTTAATGTTGAACTGAAAACCAGAGCCGACTACGAGTTTGCAAAGGCTAAGTTTGAAGAGCTTTGGGAAAACGCTGTAGATGTCAAAGAAAAATACATTGATACAATAAAGAATAAGACTTGGTTGAACAACGATATTACTCCTTATGAATTGTACCTAAAGTTTCTCTACGAATACTTTAATGATGAGATCAGCAGATCTGAGGATTTGCTCTTCAAGTATGTCCCTAGTGAGTTTAAAAAGCTAGAGTATCAAGAACAAGCTGTTATAAACGCTAAGAAGATACTAGATGAATACGGCGGTGTCTTCGTTTCTGATGTTGTTGGTCTTGGTAAGACCTATGTTTCGGCTATGATTGCCCAACAGCTTGATGGGAGGAATCTTGTTATTGCCCCACCTGTGTTGCTAGAGAAAAACAACCCCGGTTCTTGGCGAAATGTATTTACCGACTTCAATGTGCCATCAGACTACGAATCGCTTGGAAAGTTAGACAGTCTTATTCGACTTGGTACAGAAAAATACACAAATATCTTCATTGACGAAGCCCACCGCTTCAGGACCGAGAGCAATATTACCTATGAGAAGTTAGCTCAAATCTGCCGGGGAAAAAGAGTTATTCTAGTTACAGCCACACCGTTAAACAACACTCCCAAGGATATTTTATCCCAAATAAAACTCTTTCAAAAATCCAAGAAAAGTACAATTCCGGGTTTACCCAACCTAGAATCTTTCTTTAACAACCTTGATCAGCGCCTCAAGGGCTTGGACAGACAAAAAGACTACCAGAGGTATATGGAAGTGGTCAAGGAAAATGCAAAAGAAATCCGCGACAAGATACTTAAATACCTTATGGTCAGAAGAACTCGTACCGAAATTATCAACTATTTTGGTGATGATTTGAAGAAACAACACCTCAAGTTTCCAGAAATTGCAAACCCCGAGCCGATTTTTTATGAACTTGATGAAAATGAAAACAAAGTATTTAACTCTACGCTAGAGTTGATCTCTAAAAAGTTTAACTACGCTCGTTACACCCCAATGCTTTATTACAAAGGCGATCTTACCCAACCAGAGGAATTGGCACAAAGAAATATGAGTAAGTTTATGAAAATACTTCTAGTTAAGAGGCTTGAGAGCAGCTTCTATGCCTTCAGGAACACGCTAAACCGGTTTATCGGATCATACGAACAGTTTATTAAAGAGCTTGATAGGGGAAATGTTTATGTAAGTAAAAAATACTCCAACAAGATCTTTGAGTTTTTAGAGCAAGACAATGATGAAGCGATTCAAAAACTTATTGATGAGGACAAAGCCCAAAGGCACACCTCAAAAGACTTCAGGAAGGATTTTCGAGCCGATTTAGAGAGTGACCTAAATACGCTAGAAGAAATTTTTGATATGTGGCAAACAATCCATCGTGATCCAAAACTTCTAAAGTTTATTGAGATATTAAAATCCAAAAAAATCCTAAACGAGAATAAACTTATTATTTTTACCGAATCTAAAGAAACGGCCGAGTATTTAGGAAAAACCCTTCAAGAAAACTTGGGGGATGCTATCATCACCTTTACCGGTGGATCAAGCGCTGCCACAAGAGAAAAAGTTATTGAGAACTTTGACGCAAGAGCTCGGTTTCCCAAAGACGATTATCGAATACTTGTATCAACAGAGGTATTGTCCGAAGGTGTGAACCTCCACCGCTCCAATGTAGTAATAAACTACGATATTCCTTGGAATCCTACCCGTCTTATGCAAAGAGTCGGGCGTGTCAACCGAGTGGATACCAAGTTTGATAAGATCTACAGTTTTAACTTCTTCCCCACAAGGCAATCAAACGATCAAATTAAGCTTAGAGAGGCAGCCGAAGCCAAGATTCAATCCTTTATCGAAATGTTAGGAGCAGACGCTCGGCTTCTTACTGATGGTGAGGAGATTAAGTCTCACGATCTTTTTACGCGCCTTATTTCAAAGAAAGCTATCACCGGCGAGGATGGGGAGGAAGAGAGTGACCTAAAATACCTACAAGTTATCAGAGATATACGAGACAAAAATCCCGATCTTTTCGCGAAAATAAAAAGACTTCCCAAAAAAGCTAGAACTGCACGGGTATACAAAGACAGCAGCAGTAACCTACTTACCTATTTTAGAAAGGGAAAACTCCAAAAGTTTTACCTATCCAACCAACAATCCACCAAAGAACTAGGTTTTATTGACGCGGCAAAGGTATTAGAAACTATACCGCAAGTTAAACGTGATGAGCTTGGCAAGGATTTTCACGAGCTTTTGAATAGGAACAGACAAGAGTTTGAGTTTGCTACTACCGAAGAAGTATTGGAAACAACTCGAAGAGGTGGTAGGGATAGCGCCGCTTCTGCGTTGAGGCTTCTTAACTTAAAGGAAATAAAAACCTTTCAAGGCTTCACCGAAACAGACGAGATTTATATCAAAAAAGCTAAGAGTCTTATAGAGGAAGGCGCGCTGCCCAAACAAACCACCAAAACACTTGCCCAACGTATTGAAAAAGAGTTGCAAGACGGAGTTAAGCCGCTAAAAATTTTAGCGGTGATGAAGCAAAGTATTCCTTCAGAATTTTTTAATGAAATGCTTGGTGAATCTTCGGCGCAGACCACTGGAGCACGAGAAGTAATTTTGTCTGAATACTTAATAAATGGCTAAATGGACAATTCTAGTAATGCCAAACTAATAAAAGATACTTTCAAAAAACCTTTTGACAAAGGCCACTTCAGCCAGTTTGTAAAAAACCTCCTCAACACTCTTGATCCTTCCACCTTTGTTTACCGAGGCAATTACATACCCGATTCCTACAAACCTTACATAGATACTTTTGAAAGAGTTGGTAAGTATACAGATCCACAGGGAAACAAAATAGATGTTCTTATAGTAAATCTCAAAAAATCTACTTCTCTAGAACACGCTCGGACAATGCAGAGAAATTTCATAGGTTCATACTTAAATGGTAGTCGGGGTGGTGAGTTAAAAGACGCTGCACTAGTGGCCTTCGTTTCTCCAAATCCAGAAGACTGGCGCTTTTCTCTTGTGAAGATGGAGTACAAACTTGATACTTCCGGTGATAAAGTTAAAGCTCAAGAAGAGCTCACACCTGCTCGTAGATCTTCCTTTCTTGTTGGAGCTCACGAAGACACTCATACAGCTCAAAGTCAACTAAAACCTATCCTTGAAGAGGATTTGCACAACCCTACCCTAAAACAACTGGAAGATTCCTTCAGCATAGAGAAGGTAACCAAAGAGTTCTTTAAGAAATATCGAGAGCTTTTCTTAAAGATTAATGAGTCTTTGAAGGAGGTAGTTGAAAAAGATCAAAAAGTCAGAGATGATTTCATTCAGAAAAATGTTGATAACGCTGATTTTACTAAGAAGCTATTAGGACAAATAGTGTTCCTGTACTTCCTGCAAAAGAAAGGTTGGTTTGGTGTTGCTAGAGATTCAGATTGGGGCACAGGAAGTAAAAGATTTTTAAGAGAACTCTTTGAGAAAAACCATGCTGGTTATAAAAACTTTTTCAACGACATTTTAGAGCCTCTTTTCTATAATACCTTGGCTATTGAACGATCAAACGATTATTCGGACAAGTTCAATTGTAAAATCCCCTTTCTAAATGGTGGTTTGTTTGATCCAATTAACAACTACGATTGGCTTCATACAGATATTGTTTTGGATAATGAGATCTTTTCAAATGATTTAAAGACTAAAGAGGGCGACACCGGTACAGGTATTTTAGATGTTTTAGATCGCTACAATTTCACAGTTAAAGAGGACGAACCACTAGAAAAAGAGGTTGCTGTAGATCCTGAGATGCTCGGTAAAGTCTTTGAGAATCTTTTGGAGGTAAAGGATCGCAAATCCAAAGGCACGTACTACACTCCTCGTGAAATTGTCCACTATATGTGCCAAGAAAGTTTGACCAATTATTTAGCTACAAAACTGGAAGGTAGAGTGAGAAAAGAGGATTTAGAAACGCTTATAAAATTCGGGGAAACAGCTGTTGAACACGATACCATAGTTCAAAACCACGGCAAGCAAACTCCTACCTACTCTTTCAAACTTCCCGAATCAATTCGCATAAATGCTCAAGCTATTGATGGATGTCTTTCAGAAATAAAAGTTTGCGACCCAGCGGTGGGATCAGGAGCTTTTCTTGTAGGGATGATGAACGAAATAGTTAGAACCAGAGATACACTTACGAGTTATTTAAGTAGTAAAACAGACCGAACTCTCTATGATTTTAAGCGCGAAGCAATCCAAAACTCTCTTTATGGGGTAGATATAGACCCAGGAGCAGTAGAAATAGCTAAGTTAAGGCTTTGGCTTTCTCTTGTAGTTGATGAGGAGGATATTAAGCAAATAAAACCTCTACCCAACCTTGATTACAAGATTATGCAAGGTAACAGTCTAATTGAGTTAATATCACCAAAGTTTTTAGCTGGAAGAGGAGATAGCACAAGGAAAGGAATGATAGAAAGATTCAATAAAGAGAAAGAGGAGCTTTTTGAAGTAACCTCTCCAAGCCAGAAACAAAAAAAGCGTGAGGAGCTAAACGCTTTAATCAGAGAAATATTTCAATATGACCAAAAGAAAGGCTCGGAAATACTAAAACAAAGGATTAGTAATATTAAATCCCAACAAAGACTTTTTGAGGATAAAGAAGTAGAAAGAGAAGATAGGAGAAAAGTAAGGGAACTTGAAGAAAAGTCAAGAGATTTTGCTGTAATAAAAGTTACAGGAGCTAGGGATCATTTCGAATGGCACATAAATTTTAACGAAGTTTTTGAAAACGATGGTTTTGATGTGGTGATAGCAAACCCCCCTTATATCCGAATTCATAAACAAGAGCAGAATGAAAATATAAAAGAAGTGATAAAAAGAACGTATATCTCCGCCTATAAAGATTTTGATTACTACGTATTGTTTATTGAAAAAGGGATACATATTTTAAAGCAAGATGGTGTGTTGACTTATATAACCCCAGACAAATATTTGGTGAGAGAGTATGGTTCAAAAATTCGGGGTTTAATTCTGGAGTACTCAATCGTAGAACTATTCGATTTATCTCGCTCAACCGATATTTTTGAAGCGGCTACCTACCCACTGATTAGTATTATCCAAAAAAATAATTCCCTAAATAAGATATCAATAAAAATCGCAAGCAGTATCCGAAACCTTAATGAGCACTACAAAGAGATTGTTATCTCAAAACAAGGTTGTATTGATAATGACAGAATAGAAATCATTGACCCCGAAGCTAATAAAATACTTACAAAAATATTTTCTCAAAGTAATAAAATATCTGACATTTTAGACAAAGGTCAGCTATTTAGCGGAACTCCACGGGCTAAAGATTATTACTCCTGGGCTAAACATATTAGCAGTGATAAAAAAGCACATAATTGTTTACGAATACTGGTTTGTTCTAATTTAGAACCGTACTCAATAACCCATAAAAAGAAAGTAAGAACGGTAGGTTTATCTGTTTATTCACCCTACTTCTATAATGAGAGCAATGTAATATCAGAAACTCGTTGGAAAGCTTTTTTGCATACACCTAAAATTCTGATTCGTGGTACTGATACAAGAATTACTGCAGTACTTGATGAGGAAGGGTCTGTTTTTATTGGAATTTATGGAATTAAGATTTATGGACAAATCGCAAATGATTACAAATATCTATTAGCCTTACTTAACTCTAGTTTGTATCAATGGGTTTTTTCCGTACAAAACCCTTCAATAAAAATAGGTGGTGGATTTTTCTCTATTAACGCCCCTCACATATTAAGATTGCCCTTCAAAAAAGTATCGAGTGACGAGCATGGCGACTTTAATAAAATAGTTGATGAAATACTCTCCTTGACTAGAGAAGGAGCAAATTCTCGCGACGCCACAGTAAAAACTAAGGTTCGTGAATACGAAAACCAAATCGACCAGTTAGTTTATAACCTTTACGGCCTAACACCAGAGGAAATTGAGGTTGTAAAAAATAGTCTGAATGATCGATAAGTTAAAAGATTTATTAAATCAAAATCAGGGAGTTATTTCAGCGATACCGGTAATTGGTTGGTTTATTTCACTATTTACTGGAAAGAAAGGCGAAAGAGCTACTAAAAATAGTCAAGCAATTATTCAAATAGGTTCGCATAACTATGTTGAAGGGCAGTCTATAGAAGTAGAGACAGAGATTGAAACTGTGGGGGGTGAGATCAGTAAGGGGCAAGACAAAAGTGTTAATATAGTTGCTAAAATAACGGCCTCAAAGAATAAAATCCAAGATGAATGTTTCTTGCTAGATTGCTTCGGTAAGCAGTTTGCCCTAAGTCGTAAAGATCTGTATGACGTTTTGAGTAAGTGCACAAAAGAAGAGCGAGAATTCAAATTATCTACAGCGCAGCTAGTTAAAATCTTCAGAAAATTTTACCCATTTAATTCCAACGATTTAAGTATTTCTTACAACCACAACTTTTTCACGGAACTCGAGCAGGAGCTGGTTCTAAGAAGTATAGTTTTGGAAATCCGAACTATGGAAGAAGAACTTCTAGAGACACCTTGGCAAAAATTATCAGGTGAAAATTTTGGAGATAAAGCTAATAATTTTTCTATTTACCTAAAGAAAGACATATGAGTACAGCAGGACAAAATACATTTAGAGGAATTAATACTCAAGCAAAATCCGCTTTACTGCTCTTCCTTATGAGACTAGGAAACGCTGATTTTGATTCAGTAACTCTTGAGGATAAGGAGTGGGAAGATTTTACGCTGAATTTTAAGTCCGGGAAAAAGATAATTTGTGAAACAAAAGATTGGTCAAAACCATTATCTTGGGCTGATGTTAAGAATATCTTAAATAAAATTTTATCTAGGAAAAGCAAGATTAATCCGGCTGACGAAGTAATTATTGTTTGTAAATCCACTTCACCTCCGGAGCTTGAAGCAAGGATTAAATACTTAAAATACGGCGATAGTCCTCTAGTAACAAAGGTTTATAACGATAAGGGGTTTTCGGACGATCAAATCAAGCTTTTGTCCAAAACAACTTTTTTTAAGATAGAATCCGATCTTTACAAAGAAGCCTTAACGTATTTATACGATCAAGTAACCTATTGGATTCCTAAAAAAGAGGTTGAAATGCTTTTGGATTCTATCCTTGTAAAGGAAATCTACCTTAAATCAGAAAAAGGGGCAATATTCACTAGAGCTGAGTTAAAACAAAAGATAGAAGATTATAAGGAACACAAAATAAAAGGAAGTTATTCTTACGATCCAGAAAGAAAAACAATAGAGGAACAGCTAAAGATCATCTTGACCGGACTTGACGATCATAATTACCGTGCCTTAATCCTTGATGATGTAGCACTAACCTCCTTAACCGCCCAACCAGAAAATATGTCTTATCTCCTCAATAAGGTAGAGGATTATAAAGAAGTCAACCTAGAAAAAATGGACAAACTATGGGTATCACTAACAAAGAGGCTGTACATATTCCCTATGATCCGTATCTTTGAAAAAAATCTTGGGCGTAGAGATAACGCGAATTACATAATAAGTCTTCTATCCAAAAACTACGAAAAACTCTCCTCACCTTTAGAAGACTTGTTTAATCAAGAATTCGCTTTAGAAATGGTAAAGAAGATTTTAGATAATTACCCAGATTTATCAGACAATGTCTTTGACCTAATTAAAGGAATATTAGATGAGCGAGGCAAATTGTACACAAGATCAGAAACCAAAAGGAATTACGAAAGGGAACGAGATTTAATTTCGGAGCTTTTGCAGAAAGTTTTTGACATTTATGAAAGTCTAAAAAATAGGGAGGGGCTTGAAGAAATAGTTGATAGGATAAATCAACACTTCGATTTAATCGCTGATGATGATAAGTTTGTCTTCCTCACTCCTGCTCCAATCTTTGTCATCCTAAGAGATTTCATCAACCTAGACTTTGAAAATCATTTCAACAATATAAAAAACATAATTATCAACCAACACCAAACCTCCCATATATACAAAGACAAATTTAATGGGTGGGATTGGATGGGAAATGGAATTTCTCAAATGGGCAAGGAGTTTTCAATCAGCGATAGGCACTTTGTGCTAACCACTTTAGAGCAACCCTTAAAAAAATACCTGCATGATAATCCAGAGAAAGCTTGGAAATTTATCTTGGAAAACTGTATTACTAGAAAGGAAGAAAACGTTTCCAAAGACAAACCTGACTTCCTAAACCGCACCGTCATAGATATTTTAATTGACGAATATTCAAAGAAGACACACAAGAAAGAGGCATTTAAAATTTTAAGTGATTTTATAAAAATGAGGAAGGGAATTCCCCACAAGACTGAATTAATTTTTCAATCTGTAAGGAATAACAAGTCATTATCAGATCAAGACAAATGGAATTTAGTTCAAGAACAACTCAATTACAAACTCTATAAAGGGTTGCCGGCTAATGTTTTTGTTGAGCAAATAATAGGCTATCTTGCAAAACAGGGAAATAAAGAAGCGATTAAAATCCTATCCAATTGGGCGATAGATCCCGAATATAACAAACGACACTTACTAGATTCCACACTTATAGATAACGTACTTGATCTATTAGAAAATAAAAAAACCTTTGATGATGGAGTAAAGATTCTTAGCGATTATCTTACAACAGAGGACTTTATCAAAAAGACTGACACTTTTGATACTTACGATATAGCAAAAAATTTAGTGAGGGTTCTAGAAATAGACGCTGAAAAGGGCTTGGTCTTGCTGAAAAAAATTAATGAATCAAAAGACCTAACAATTAATCAACAGATTGTTATCTGTAGTACGCTCTCAAAAATTGCGGTTCATAGACCAGAGTTACTTGTAAAAACTTACAATGAGTTTCTCAAACCTGTCTTAAAAGAATTAAAAAACGACACTAGAGCTATTGAGAAAAGATTTAGCTATCGGTATGCAAGAGAATCTTTGGTTCAATTTGCTGAACATCTAGCGGAAGCAGATAAGTTTAATGAGTCCTTAGAACTGATAAAAATCTTCATAAACGATAGCGATCCTCCTAAGGATGGTTCTAATTATCCAGACGATAAAGATGGCAGTTATAACCACCACCAAAGAATTATTAAGGGTGAGGTTGATTTCACAATAAGTACTTCGAGAGGGTTTTGCGCTTGGGTCTTACAAAAATTCGTGGGTGCTGAAGGAAAGGATTTCATTAAAGAAGTAATACCGCTAGTTGAGCAGTTAATCAAAGACCCAAACTATTATGTTAGAGAACAAGCTTGCGTTCCTCTTATTGAACTAGTTAAAAACAGACATAAGGTTATGCCTAACAATTCCAAAGAAAGGTTTGTCCCCTTAGAATTAGCTGAAAAGATTGAAGAGGTTGCTTTTGATGCGCTAACTAGTAAGGAAAATCAAAAACTCAGATCTGTTATGAAACATCTCGCAATGGTTTTTAGCCGTGTAAGAAACTTAGATACCCAAAGAGCTAAGCTGGTTTTAAATACATTTATAAGTAGCGGTTTTAATGATGCCATTGAAGAAATTTCTTCTCTACTGGTATTTTATGCAGAATTTAGAAAAGACGCTTTCAAAGACTGGGCTTGGGGTAGCTTGGGTCAATTTGAAGATAAACCCTTTAAAGGTATATTAGAGAATCTTCTGAAGACGGGGTCTACTGAAGTTAAATCACACTTAGGATGGCAATTTAATAGGCTTCCAGAGGAAGTAGGTAAATCAGCAAACAAATCTAAGGAAGGTTTAACAGTAAACCAAGCTATAAAAATAGCTGGTTATTATTTGGAGATACTAACATCTAATTACGATCAAAAAGTTTTTTCTAATATCTATCGCTTTGTTGAAGATTATATGGATGCTGATTTTGATTTATGCTTCAACCTTTGGATCAAGTGCTTAGAAAAAGAAAGTCAATTCCTAAAAAAAACTTCTACTAAGGAAGAGCTAACCGAGATGAGCTGGTTTCCATTCCACTATAATGGGAAAATACTACTTAAAATTCTAGAAAGAAAAGGTCAGGCAGAGTTTCTGAAGTGGTTAAGATTCCTAGCAGAATACCCAGAGGGTGTTAGTGTAGGTTTGGACTTCCATAAAGCTGTCGAGAAATTAATTAATTTTCCAAAAAATCGTGAGATCAAAGAGATCTTTGATATTTTAATAAATAAAAGAAGTGTAAATTTCTACGATCTTAAGCAAAAATGGCTAGGGGCAAATCAAAAAAGTTAAAAGTTACATACGAGTTTGACGATTCGCTTCCAAAGGAAGAGCGTGAAGCTCGTCTATCCAGGGCTTTCAAGTTCATATTTGAAAAGTACGAAGAATGGTTGAAAAAGAAAAGATCAACTGCCCACAAGATGTAACTAGCGGTGGAATATCTTAAAGACAATCAATACTATATAGATCGCCACGATCTACACACAATTGAAAAGTGCTTAGATTTGTATTGGTTTATCAAAGATGGTTTTGAGAAAGAACGCAAAAGCAAAGATTTTAAGAAATTTACTAAAAAAGAGTTTGATGAGGATATTCACAAAGTAGCCAGTTACTCAGTAAACGCTCTTAAGGGTACAAGATGGAAGAAAAAGGCTGAAACAATTCAAGAGTGGATGGATAGGGATCGGAATTTGCAGGAGAAGTACGATAATGCTACCCCACCGGATGATATTTACTGCAAAGAGTGCCACTCATCTACCAAAGTAATTTCCAAAGACTTGCTTCGAGAATATGAAGAAAATTCTCAAGTTGTGTTTTTGTTTGATTGCGTTAAATGCAAAAAGAGACAGGCTCTTTATGAAGATGGTACAGAGTGGCATTACGAAGCTCCTCGTTGTCCAAAATGTAACAGCGCCCTTGAACATAAATCGAAATATGTCAAAGACGTTTCAACCACCACCTACTCTTGCTCTAAATGTTCATACAAAAAGAATGATGTCTATGATTTTAAGAAGTCTGGTGAGGAACACGACAAGAGAGAAACTAGAGAAAGGAAACTACTTGCAAAATACCGAGACGAGTTTTGCTATAACGAAAAGGATGGACAAGATTTTTGGAGAAGTATGGATGGAATCAAAGGGATAGTAGATGGATACAAGGAACGCGAAAAGAAGGAAAAAGATCCAACCTTCCAAAAAGCTATGAAGCTCAAGAAGCTACCCGTTGCAGAGCTTGAAAGGCTTCTTTCCAAGGCTTTAGGGAAAGAAAAGTACATTAAACTTGCCTTAGATAAACCGGAAATTAATAAGTATGTAATTGTCCCCTTCACAGTCCAAGAGGCCGATTCTTCTCGTAAAGAGTATGATAGTACCCACAAGCTCCAAAAGTTGCTTAAGACTACCCTAGAGGGTACAAACTGGCGACTTATGAGTGATGGGACTTACTACAAACTCGGCTATGTTTATGGACGTCTCAAAGGCGTCGAGCACGAAGAAGATTTAATCAATCTAGTAAAGAATTACAATGAATAAAATTAAAAAGAAGATAGATGAGATGGTTAAACAATCCGATTTTATAATAGCAAGCCCAAAGACTATCGAGAGTATGAAAGCTAAAGGGTTTCCTATCAAATCTGTCCATACTACCTACAAGGAGTATTTAGACAGACTCTTTACTGAGAAAAGAAAAGTTGCAAATGAAGTAGTTGATAAATTACCCCATCTTGATAAAGGTGTTGCCAATGCGTCTGTGCAATCATTGTATGATGAAATGCGAGAATGTTTTGTACTAGGTATACCGGGAGCTGCTATAACTCTTTCAATCATACTTCTTGAGCTAGCATTGAAGTATCGATTGCATGAAGAAAGAGTCAAAGATGATCCTAATAGCCCTTGGGAGTACATTGAAAGATTAGATTTGACTAAAGTAATAAACGAGCTTAGAAAAAGGAAAGTTATTACTCTCGATGAAAAGAACAAGTTAGATGAGTTCAACTCCAATATTCGCAACGATTATATACACTACAAAATACGAAACTTGGTAAAAGAGTTGGTTGCAGCAGAAGTACCTTCTGTAAACACAGAGTCCGGTGAAGTAACCATACACAAAAATATAAGTGCTTTAGATCACCCGTATCTTTGGTTCTCAGCAAAAAAAGTCGTCGGCAAAAAAACAGTAGTTTCAATTGCAGATTATTGTATTAGTTGGGTTAATAAAACTTTGGTGAAGAAAAAGGATTAGCTGTTAGTACAGTTCAAATGGAAGTGCTTAACGGAGAAGCCTTGAAAACTGTACTCCACTAAGGAGCGAATTTTTGTAGATCTTTTCTTTTAAGAATCGTCTTTGAAGTGCAATTATTGGAAAGTGCTCGGCTGATAAAGTTTTCAAATCCTACATACACAATTTCCTTACCTTCACCCTTCCCTGTTTTTATTGCAGGTAAAAGATCAGTATCAGAAGATATAAGGTAATATTTATCATATTCGTTTTTAATTGAGCCACGAACTATATCAACAGCAATTTGCACATCAACACCCTTTTCGTGATAAACACCGCCGGAAAATAGTAAGTAGCCAGGTTTTATCTCAATTTTTTGCTTTCTCAGATTTAGAAAGAGGGATTGCTGGTTAGCGTAGAGGGTTTGAGATTTTTTATTCCCCGGATACTTTCTTATCTCTCCTACATAGTAGTTTATTCTGTCTGGTTTACCGCCAGCTATAAAGTCTGCAAGTCCTGCATAATCGTAGTTGGTTAAATGGGTTTTGGGTAAAAGTTTCTTTACTTTGTTGTAGAAGTTGCTTCCGTCAATTTGGACTAGAACCTTGCTCATTTTCTACATTGTAAGGTAACTGACGTTTTAGCGCAACAAAAAACCCCCGGGTCGTAAAGAACCGGGGGGAGTTAGCAAATCAAGTGGGTTCCTTTTGGAACCGATACTATACTACCATAATAGGACTTTAAATGCACTATCAGACTAAGGATTGAGTAGGATAAGCTTTGAAAACGGTACTCCAATCTTTGAAAACTTCCACCAACTGATCTAAAATTTCATCCGTCAACATAGAACGAAGGTTCACCATTTTTGAACCTATAACACGCTTATTTGCAGTTATGGGTTTATTGGAGTAGGGGTAGTGCGAATTTAGCCTCATTTCATCATCTATAATGCATATTATACCCAGTCCTAGTCACCCACCAAGCATTGTACGACATCGATGAAACGGTTAATATAATGTAGTATTTAATTTATGAAGGAACAAAAAGTACAGACAGAAAACAAGAGCGGAGAAATCCTAGTTGGTATTGAATCCCTTCCAGAACAAAATAAAAATCGATACCCAACTGTAGTGTTAGTTCACGGCTTTGGCGTTGATAAGAATGAAGATGGGATGTTTACTGCCCTAGCTGAAGTATTGGCAAAAACTAGTATCCTAAGTTATAGGTTTGATTTATCAGGTAGTGGTGAAAGCGAGGGAGAATATATAGACACATCTTTAACAAAACAGAGAGACGATCTTAAAGTTATACTTGAATTTGTTAAATCACGACCAAAAGTAGATAAATCACATATTGGTATACTTGGTCAATCGTTTGGTACACCTACTTCAATTACTCTAAATCCAGATATTCGATCGCTAGTTTTAATGGGGTCATTCGGAAATGTAAAAGAGATTATGAAAACTCTGTTTGCTGAAGGCTATAATCCATCAGGAGTATCAACAAGAGTAAAAACTGATGGTCAAATAGTAAAGCTGAACCCGACATTTTGGAAAGAATTTAGCAACCACAATATATTCAATTCAATAAAGCAGATTAAATATCCAATTCTTTTTATTCACGGTCAGAAAGACGATATTGTACCCGTGTTAGAAATGGAAGCTCTTTTCAAAGCAGCAAACGAACCAAAAGAGAAAGTTATTATTGCAGGAGCTGACCACGGTCTAGAGCCAAAAAGAAAAGAGATGTATAAGGTTGTGAGTGACTGGTTTATGAAAACTCTATAAATAATCGTTCTAAGATTCTAATCCCCTTAGGTAGTTACCTCTAAACGAGACGTTAGGTTCAATCGGTTCTAAAAGATTTTGTTCCTGCCAATCATTCAGAAGCTGGATTAAGGTGTTCGAAGTCAGAGTCGTTAGGGTCACCAGCTAGGGAAATACAAACACACGTATTTTAGAGGCGAACCCAACCGGCCGCCTTTTTCTTTTCATATCTCAAACGCTACTATCCCAAATCTTTCTATCTTTTCTTTATACCCAGGAAAACTAAAATATACTTTCTTTGCTTCTCCCAAAGACTTTACTCCAGGAATTATTGAATCGATACTTATTTTTCTAACCATGGCGTCTATATTTTTGAAATGCTGTACAGACTTTACAGACTTGTTGATCTTTTCTTTCCCACAAACGATAACCAAAGTATCACCAGCTTTTATTGAAGAATACCTTGGGGTATTTGCTCTAGTTTCAACGGTTTTTTGTCCTTTAACTACCTGGTCAAATAAATTTTTATCTTTTGTCCTAAATTTTAAAATTCGCTTTTTCATGAAAGTATTTTACCAAATGCAGGAATCGTATTATAAATGGAAAAGCCCCGGGTCTTTGCTGGTAGCAAAGTCGGGGCTGTCCAACTGAATTCCGGTTTTCGCGGGCGAACATCAAGGAACAAGAAGACAAGGAACACAAGGTTCCAAGCTTCAAGTGCCAAGAATACTACCCGGAGAAGCCAGACGCGGAACCGCAGAAGTTGCCCTCACTGTTAAGCCATCTGCGGTCGAAACTGAGCTTGAGATGACTGCCGGCGTCGAAGCCGAAGCACAGACAGTACCCGAACCCCGCACCGTCATCGAATAGATACTCGTCACCAGGGCAGTCGATCAAGAGGATCTTGTACGCCTCGAGGCGAGTCGGGTTGGTGAGGATGATGTGACCCACGCACCAGGCTGGTAGCGGGAACTCACTCTCACTCTTTCGCTCGATGTCCCAACGGGCGTTCTGCGGGCTGTATCCACCCCACTTCTTGCCGGTTTGGGCGGCGAACACCAGGAAGTCTCCGGGTGTCTCCTCTTCGAGCTTGCGAATGGCGTCGGCGGCCGACTGCCTCATCCGCACCTGGTCCGGTGTTAGCTCACCAGCGCGATAGTTGTGGAACTTCCGCTGACCGGCAAGCTGAGCCAGAACAGATGCTTCGAGCATTTGCCCGTAGCCCTCAATGAGGGGATCTGTCGTGATACCAAGCTTCGCAGCAATGCTGCTGGGCTTGGGAACGACAAACAGTCCGTCGGCGTCCTCGGGAACCGTAATGCCCGTGGCGATTTCGACGACGTGCGAGCTGTCGAGGTCGGGGTAAAACCCTAGCAAGACCGCCAGTTGCTCTGCCACACTGGTCGGCTTCCAGCCGTTCGGGTAGAACCAGCGAAGGTCGGTCTTTTCCTTGGCGAACGGGTTGGCCATCTCCTTGACTGCTGCCTGAAAAATGGCCTGATCGATCTCGCCGCTGCCGATCATCTGGACTGCACCCCAGTTGGAGAGGAGGTTCTGTATGAACCCCTTGGGATAGTCCTCTCGGAGGAGAAACGTGACCAACTGGTGCCCTTGCTCTAGGGTTGCCTTTTTCACAAGGCGACTCCTTTCTTGAAAGCTTCTCTCGAAGCGCTTTCCGATTATTCAGTTGTTGAGGGAATTATAGCATAGATAGGCACAAATTGCAACTATAGGTTATTATTTAGAAGTATGTTTGCTGTGGTTTTTGAGACATCTCCTTTTATAGTGTCTCATTTGTCTTATTTAGCCTCAGAATGAGACACGACTATAGCGACAGAAGGGGTCTAGATCCTAATGCTTCACCAAAAAGTTTTTTTGAACCAACCTATTGACAGCTTGCTTATTAGGGTCATATAATTAAATTAGAAGTTTCGAAATAACGAAACATTTCGTCAGTTGGCGGATAAACAGCCCAA
>SDBV01003074.1_pt1 | contig 24862 bp, 54 predicted proteins | sample 2277081 | NCBI WGS metagenome assembly SDBV01 (sample SAMN10402039, study PRJNA504765) | marine sediment metagenome | isolation source: marine sediment core GS10_PC15, 223 cmbsf | place: Arctic Ocean: Southern Knipovich Ridge | collected 2010 | reverse complement strand
TTTTTTAGATTATAAAGGTAGTTTTGAGTTATTATTTAATTTTGCTTTATTCTATATGATAACAATGGTTTTTCGTAATGGGTTTATGGGGTCATTAGATAAGTTTTCAGGAGAGGAGGCACAGAAGAAATGAAAATGTATTTTATAATTCAAAACACCTTTTTATTTGGAATGTCTCTTTATTTATTTATTAAAGGATTGACACAAGATGATATATTTGCCTTTGTGTTTGCTTTATTTATTCTTAACTGGGCCTTATATTTATCCATTCTTCATCCTGTAAAAAAACAAAAATGACAACCCTTAAAGAAATCAAACACGCCATGAAAAATCCTCCACCAGAGAGGTTAGCTAAGATAGAATATAGAAGTCATCTTTATCAGGCCTTTGGAATTATCTTTGTTTCTATTATATTAATAGCTAAAGGGTTTTGGTACATTGTCTTTGCCCTTATCTTTGGAGTTGGAATTTCATATTCTCAAGGCATGACAGCTTATCAAAAGTACAAGGCCATTATGTCTATTAAATCTCCAGAGAAGATGAGAGATTACGAGAAAGATATTTCTCTAACCAGAAGAAGATCAAAGATAATAGAAAGTGTGATTCCAAATTCTAAATGGTTGGGGATCCTTGTTTCGGTTATGATAAGTATTGCATTCATAAATCCAAATCTAGCTCGTTGGAAATTGATGTTAATGTTTCCATTAACAATAGCATTAAGTTATAGTATCTTTTATTTTTTCATACTCTATTGGATTTGTTATCCAGTGTATAAAAGGAGGATTAAACTTAAATGAGTAAAGTACTTTTCATAGCAGTTGTGATAACTTTTGTTTTTGATATGATTTTAACTTATAGATATGTTAGAGCATATAGAGATATGTATCCAAAGAATGATTGGACCTTGGCGGAATCAAATCCAATACTAAGATATTGTATGAAGTATCTTGGATTAGAAAGGGGAATGGTGTTTGGATCTGTGGTCATATTTTTTATTCTTAGTCTTACAGTTTTATTACTACCTGATTTTTATCAAGCATTTTTATTGGGAATGTACTTCATGGCTAACGTTTATCACTTTGTAAATTGGCAGGCTCTTAAGAGATTAAAATTACACAATTCAAAAGGAGGTAATAAGAATGGTATTGAAAAAGATAAAAAAGAAAGCAGCAGAAGATCTTGAGGATGAAGATGAGGAACAAGGAATGCATGAAGATGAATATCTTGACGAGGAGGATGAAGAGCAAGAAGACGATGAAAAACAAATAAGAGATAAAGATAAACAACTTGATGAAATTTTTAAGAAAGCAACAGAGGCAAGAATAGGAAGAATCGAAAATGCAGTAACTGTAAATCAAAAATACATTAAGAGAATGTGGGAAAGACAGAACAAACTCGAGGATGATTTTAAATTGCTTTATGAATCAAAATGAGGTTGATAGATCACCTGACTCCGAAGAACACTGAAGAACTTAAACCAGGTTTGTTTATTCAAAAGAGAGGAAAGGGATACAAACAAATATATCCAATAGCTTGGAATGGGAAAATAAGATACAAAGAGCAATGGGCTACTATATTTTCATGGAGAACATTTTTTACAGTAGGATTAGTTTTATTTATAGCCTGGAGTTATCTTCATGATGTTAAAGAGTTTAGAGATTTTTATATTGAAGTTTCAAGTAACCCCGTATTATATTGTACAAATGTTTTTCAGAACTTGAATCAAAATCCATTAGGAGAAATAGAGGTTGAAAATGTTAAACAACAATTGGATCCCGATGCCTTACAAGGTTATCCTTAAAAGATTAGAGTTAGATTCTCTCAACGATAAACTAGGGGGGAAAAGGTTTAGGAGTATCCTTAGACAAACATGTAGAATACCAAAGAACTTAGTTACACCTCTGCTTAATGAAATGATAAAGTGTGGTTGGATTGAAATGAATTCCTTCAATGAGGTCACTATTATTAAGAAAGTTAATGTGGATCTGATACCAATTCATCCCTCTCGTTATAATAATAGGGTTGGAACGTAGTACATTCTAATAGTATCAATCATAACCTAGCTATCACACCATATCTTTTTTAATATGTTTATTTATTATTATATATAGGTTAGGGGGATATGGGATTTCTAGGGGATTTGGGCTAATAAATAGCTCAAATGGGTGGTTGAGATCTCTTCTTTATTCTCCTTTAGATACTTTACCTGTTCTGCCTGTGACATCTTAAGCTTTTCCTTAACTAATCTACACATTAATAGAAACTTATTCTTGAATTTATCTAATTCCTTCTGCTTTTCCTCAGTTTCTAAGCTCTCAAGTTTCTTTTTCCTATAGTCTTCTTCGTTAACAGGGTATTTTCCTCGGAAAACATGCTTTTTTCTTAAGTATGGTTTGGTGTAGGAATAAAATTTTTGACCGTTAAGAAATAAATTCTTCTTGTTTCTCTCGTTATAGACTCTATAATATCCCCGGACACCTTTTTTAGTTACATAAACATGGAATAATGCTTTACTTCTAAAGATTGCTGCATACTTTTGAAGTAAAAAGAAGGTTGGAAGAATAATTATTATAAATAAATTCTTTTGACGGCATTCCATAAGTTTTCTAACAATTAGTCTATTCATAGTCGAAGCTGCTGCTGAAGATGAAAGACCATTGAAAGCTTCATCGAAGATAATACACTTGTATTTGTCTGCATTATTTATAGCTTCGGAGAAATCTTTACCTGTAAATGTAATTCGATCTAAATCTAATGTTGGATCCAAGTAATGTCCTATTTGTAACCCTAAAAGTGACTTACCAGATCCTTCACTACCATCGATTAAATACACACGATCCCAATCATAATTCATCACTCTGTGTTTTGCTTTGTCTAACATAGCTTTAACTGATTTATCTAAATAATAATCAGGAAAATCATTCAAATCCTTCTTCATCTTCATCTCTATAAACTCCCGCCTTTCCCGCTATGTCTTGAACTTCTCTTAAGAAGATTTGTCTTTTCATAAGGGCAAAGAAGATTTCATTTTTAGTTTTAGAAATAGCAATTTGTTGCATTAGAAACTCATTTTCGTTTAATAACCTTCGACTTTGTTTCTTTTGTCTTTTAACGTCGGGAGAAAGTTCAATCCAGACAAGATCTAATTCGTATCTCCACATTCTAAAGTTTCCTTTACGAATATAAGCATTACAATTTAACCACATTTGATGTAGCCTAGAAATAGATAGAACGGCATCATTGTATTTGGAGATTTGGGTCGTTTCTTCATTATAGTCATAGTTATTCGCCATTACACTCTCCTCTATTAATTTAAACCTTCGATTTTTTTAAACCCTTTTATATCTATATTATGAAGTTAGGTTTAAAAGGTTACCTTCCTTTTGTCATATCGAGGAGGATAAGACTAGAATTAAGTTTTTTTAAAAATATGGCATTAGGAAGATTACTTGAGGGATTTATCACAATCCTTATTGGTGTAAACCTTATACCTTCTGTTGCTGATCAAGTCGTTGCTGCTCAAAGTGGTAATGTTACAGGATCTGCAAGTACTATTTTAGGATTAGTTACATTGTTCTTTGCTTTAGGAATAATGATCGCTGGTGTTAACATAGCTGTGGGAGGACTGCAAGATGTTGGTCTTATCTAAATTCTTTTTAGATTTGGAGAGATGAACGTTTAGGTTAAAATGAAAACTCTTTCTATTTTTTTATTTTCATTTTTACTTTTTATAGTGTTAACTGGATTTGTTCTCGCACAAGTTATTCAAACCCAGGTTATTGAGTTAACAGAAAAGGTTAGAGATTTTTTTGTTGAAGCAACCAAAGGGAATATTGTTGGTCAAGAATCAAACAATATTTTTGGACATAATCTTGCACTAGGTACTTCTATTGAAGACATCCAAGGACAAGGGGGGATATTAGTATTTTTACAAACTGCAGAACTTATGGCAATTGCTTCTGATAATGCAAATGATGATTTAACAGGATCTAATGCAACTTCGGTTCTAATTGAAGGACTAGATGCTAACTTTACTGAAATTTCAGAAGTTGTTAATTTATCTGGATTAACTTCAGTCAATACAACTAATGAATTTATTAGAGTAAATAAAGTTATTGTTAATGGTGTTGGAAATTATTCTGTAAGTAATGCTGGAACAATAACTATAACAGCTACTCCTTCTGGAAATTTGCAGTCAGCAATAGATGTTGCACAAGGACAAAGCCAATCTACACATTATACAGTTCCAGTAGGACAAGAATTAATAATTATTCATATATCAGGTTCTATTCAAACAGGAAAAACTGTATTGCTTGAATTAAATTCAAGAGCAAGTGCAGATGATACAACACCTCCAGTGGCTCCAATAAGAATAATTAAAGTATTGCATGGATTAGATTCTGCGTTTGGAGATAGAACTTTTGGTAATTTAAGGTTTGATGAAAAAACAGACATATGGTTTTCAGGTATGACAACTGCTGGAGGAGCGGGAGCTATAATAGAAGTAAATTACGATTTTATACAATATGCTATTGGAACATAAAAATCTATTTGGAATGGTTTTGGTAATGGTTCTTTTAGTAAATACTATATCTGCAGATTTAACATTTCAACAAGATAGAGATGTTGATATAAAAGTAGTTTGTATTAATGCTGGATTTTGTACGCCTTCAGCTGAATGCAATTTATCTGTATTTGATCCAGCCGAAATAATTCTTTTAGATGGAATTAGTGCAACAAGGGCTTCTACAGGGGCATTTTATAATTTTACAGTAAATAATACACAAACAAATGTATTAGGAACATATAGAGTTGGAGGGTTTTGTAAGGATGGAAGTGTAACACAATTAATTGATTTTACATTTGATATAACCGCTGACGGAAAGGTGTTTCATATTTTCCCGACACAGTTTGGAGTAATTCTGTTTGCTTTCTTATTGGTTGGACTTGGAGTCTTTCAAGAGAAATTAAGATTATTTAAACATCTGGGAAGTATTTTAATGATGATTATGGGGGTACTTACTTTATTCCCTGGTTATGCTTTTATTAATTGGACGACTTTAATGGGCAAGGCTATTGGTTTTTCATTAATAGGTTTGGGGGTTTATTTCTTAATCGAGGATAGTTTCTCTCGTGATACCCAAGAGGAGAGTGGATTAACAGCCAGTCCTAAGGAATTTTTCAGAGGAGATCATAGTGATGGGAGGTTCCATCATTAAATGAGAAGGGAGGTTTTAAATGGATTTTGATACAGAGTTTCCGTGGATAAAGTTTGGAATTTTATCTGTTGCATTTATGTTTTTGATTTGGAAGATGGGTGGGAACCTTAGTTTGTTGTGGAGATTTATGTTTGTTTTAACTGCCCCAGTAGGAGTATACTTTGCTTTGTCAGGAAGGAGGATACATAAATGATTAGACTTTCATTTGTTACTGGAAGTGCATTAAGAAAGGTAACAATAAGTGGGAGAAAAATCTTAATGGCGTCTCAAGAAACAGGATTTGTTCCTATTGATTTTGATTTGGATAAATTAGAAGATAGTAAAGTGTTTAATCAACTAACTGAGGAACAAAAATTATTATTTGAAGAAATAAAAAATCTTAAAACAGAAGATGAAATGGCAGAAGATATAATTAAAGATTTTAAACAAACAGGTTGGAAATTAGCAAAAAGAGAAAATGGCTTTGATTGATGGTCTTGTAGCAATAGGAGTAATAGGTGGATTAGGATGGATAATATACGCTAAAATGATGAAAAATAACCCAGCATTAGCTGAAAAAACAAGAGAACTTTTTTCAGGAGGATTATATAAACAAGATCCTGAAACTGATTTAATTGTTAAAGATAAAATGGAACAAGTTCATGAAGAGAAAAGGAGTATGATGTAATATGATTAAAAAGTTTATTTGTGGATTGTGTAAGGAGCAAAATAGGATAGTTATGACTAGGTGGCATTTAAGAAAACATATAAGGGAAGAACACCGTATTGTAAATGAAATAACTAACACGAAAGGAATAAAAGGATCTACCCAACAAATGAGAAGAAATTGGTGGATTAGCGAGGAGTGGAAATAGAAAATGAACCAACAAGAATATCAACAACAGATGTTAGAAGAAATGGAAGATCTTCAAGAAGAACAAGCTTTAGATCAATTCGATGATCAAATGCAAAACCAAAGGGAATGGCAAGAAGCCTATGGCTCCCCAGAACCAGAGCAGCAGCATAATCAACATACCTTTTTAGCTAACTCTCTTGATTTTCAAGAGCCAGAAAAAGTAACATGGCTTGGAGAATCTGAATTAGGAAGACCTTTATTTAATGTGCGTTTTCTTTTAGATATAGAAGACATTGCTCATTATTATCTTGATGAAGAAGCAAAAAAACTAGGAGTGAAAAATGAAATAGCAGCATATTTCCGAGAGAAAATAAAGAATATCTGTGATAGTGGAATGAGTAATAAAGGATTTGTTCAAAATTTAAACGTAACAAGACGTATGGATTCTACAAGACAAAGGATCAAAAACCTAGAACCAAAACAAAAAGGAGATATAAAATGATAGACACATTAATATTAGAGGATCAAAAACTTACAAGGCCCGAGATAGTTAAAAAAGAAGAACCAGATGTAAAGAAAAAGAAAGCTTTAGGTTTTTGGGATAAGGCCTTTAGAAAGAACAAACTAAAGAATTCAAATAAAGTTGCCGTAGTTTTCTTAAGAAATAATGGAATTGCTGAAACCCATGAGCTAGAATCCAGAAATGGTTTCTTTAGCCTTCATGGAAGAACTTATCATGAAAGAAGAGATTGTATTTATACTATGGGGAAAGAGAGATTCCCTCTAGCTATAATTCCTGAATGGGCGGTCGTTCCCATTGGAAAAAAAGAATGGTATGACCAACCCCTTCAAGAGAAATTCTCAACATTACAAGACCACGTAATGAAAGGGATTAGACATGCTGAAAGAGTCAAGATGGGGGAAACAGATAGCAAACAGTTAAATATGAAACAGGTAATTATCTGGGGAATTTTGGCAATTGTTGGAGTTGCTGTTCTTATGAATTATTTATAATGGTAAACAACAAAAAAAAAGTAAACAATCATAACTTAAGATTAAGAGCTAAACTTAGAATTGACGAGGGGTTTGCAGAAAATCCATTACATAGTATAAGAGCATTTACTTCTGAGAAAGATAAAGGACATTTAATGATTGATCTAATTGAAAACTATTTTAGTATATCAGAAGAGGAAAGAAAAGTTGCTTTTAGAAAGAAGATGGATGAATTTAACAAAGATGCAATGACACCAACAGTATTTCCTAAAGAGCTACAAAAACATCAAATAAAATTTACAAGAGATGAAAAAGGAAATATAGTTTCTCCTTTTAGAAGTAAGAGAAAAGTATTTGATCCAGAATCAAGTTAGGTTTAAAAAGTTGAAACTACTAGTAGTTTTGAGGAGTTTCTCTCATGGTTAGAAAGATAATAAAAAAGGCTTCTGTTAATAAAAGAACAAAACAATTATCAGTAATTATTCCTAAAAAGGAAATTAAAAAGCTTAATCCTACTATCAAATTTGGTAAAGATCTTTTTGTTAAATTAGAGGTTTTTAATAAGAGAAAGAAAAGATGAGTGATGGATTACCCTCTAAAGGTGTAGTGATATTTGGGGTAGTATTATTTTTATTAGCAATACTTGGAACTCTATTCATTTTCACGTTCTTACCTCAAGAAACAATTACAATTACAGAATTATTACCAGAAAGATTAGAGGGAATAATGATACCACAAAATGGTTAATGGAGAAGAAACAATAAGAAGGGAAGTGCTTCCACCTAGATTTCTCCCCCCTGTAAGAGCTATTGATATTGGAGTTCCAGGAAGAGAAAGAATTGCGGGAGTTGTAGTTCGTGGAGGTATAGTTGGAGCTCGGATAAGTCCTGAGGTCAGAGCCCAATTAAGACAAGCAGCAGCCCAAGCTGAAGCTAGATTAGTGGAACAACAAAGACAAAATTTAATAAGACAGAAGAGACAAGAAATTTCTAGGAACGTAGCTGCTTTAACAGGCAGATTAAGATCTTCTTTTTTAGCTTCTATAAGAGGTCTTACAAGAAATCAAAGAATACAACAAGAAGGTAGATTAACTCAAACATTAGCGGCGTTGGCTACTAAACAACAATCAGAAATACAAAATCTAGAAGGAAGATCCTTAGAAGCTTTAAAAGCAGCCAAGGGGTTTATAATAGACCCTTTATTAAAATTCTCTGCTGGGAAGTTTGAATTTCAGCAAAAACTATTAGAAAGGGGCAGACCCAAAACAGGTGCGATAAGGGACGTTGGAATAACACAGACAGAATTTGATAGTATTAGAAATAGATTACAAACTCAACGGAGAGTTACTGTCAAAGGACAAGTTTTTGAAGCAGATGAAAAAGGAGATATAACCGCTAGAAGAGCCATTCCATTTAAAGTAGAAGAAGCTTTTGATTTTGTTTCAAGAAGATTATTGAGAGTAGGAGAAAGAGTAGCAAAAGCAATTGCTAGAGAACCTACACCTCTTGGAAGAATAATTAGAAGAGATTTGGCTAGAGAGGCGGGAATTCCAGAAGAAGAAGCTACAGAATTATTATCTACTTTCTTAAAATTTGCGACACTAGGAAGACTATTTGCAACAGGGACTCTTACTAAACAACAAAGAGCACAATTAGGTAAAACAAAATTTGAAGGGTTGAAAGATATAGATAAAGCCACAGCTAGGGCTGCGGGAAGAGCAACTATTGAAAGAAAAGTAGCAGAGGCACCAACATTAAAAGAACAATTAAAAATTCTAAATGATATAAAGAAAAGATTAAAGACACCTGATGCAATAAAAGATTTTGATAATTTTGTTAAAGAATTATCTAGAAAACAAATATTCGTATTACCTAAAGCAGAATTGGCTCCTGGAGTAACTGTTAGAGGATTACCTGCAGCTAGACCAACAGTAAAAATACAAGAAGTAACTGGAGAAATTCGTATAGAAATCCCCCCTACCTTGCCTACAACAAGAATCGTTGTGCCTCCAAAAGTAACTCCAGCGTCATTAAGAGAAAGAGAAAGGGTTGCGACAGCACAAAGAAGAAGTCAATTAACTACACAAATAGAACGGCAAAAGAATAGATTAAGTGCTGCTATAGCTCAGGGTCAAAGTACTCAACAAATTCAACAAGAAAGACAGAGGTTAACTCAATTGCAACAACAAAGAACTATACAATTGCAAGTTCCAAGCTTAGCTCTAAGAGAAGCTACAAAAACAATTTCATCATTTGGAAGATCAGTCACTGTAAGAAGAGGATTTGTTTTTCCACCATTTGCATTCTCTAAAAAAAGATTAAAGGCACAAAAACTCGCAAAAAGAATAAGGGCTTTTAAAGGTTTTAATGTATTTGGTAAAGGAGTTAAAACAAAGAAATTCTTTAAATTAAATCGTGTACCATTAACAAGAAAGAAAGCGAGAGATCTCGGAGGATTTCTTATAGATCATTCTCTAGCTAGAACTTTTAAATTAAGAGGGACAATAAAGAAAGCACAAAAACCAATTCTTAAAGTTCCAGCTAATTACTTTGCCAAAAATAAAAAGAAGTTTAGGAACTTTAGAATAGTTAAGGGGGAGAGAATACCAACGCCATTTAAATGGATAGAGAAGAGAGGTAAATTCTTATTAGATACCAGAGATGAAAAAAGAAAGATTACATTATTTAGAAGACTGTCAACCCTTAAGAAAAAGTTTAAACTTAAATCAACTAAGATGATTAGGATGAAAAAGAGAAAATGAGTAAAGAAAGATTCTTCAAAAGAAATAAGAATATAGCCAATAGAGTTATTCGTGGATTTCTAGCTAAAAATAAGATAGGTATTGTACATGGAGGGAGAGCTCAGAACGTTCAGCTTCCTAGATTTTTAGAAAGAAAGACGAAGGATTGGGATGTGTTTGTTAGATTTCCAAGACTTAGGGCTTTGCAGTTAGAACAGAAGTTAGATAAGAAGTTTAGAGGAGATTTTTTTAGTGTTAAGAAAGGCCGTGGTTCCCCAGGAATTAGGGTATTCAAAGTCAGATCAAATATTAATGGAGAGGGAATTGTTGATTTTGCAACCCCAAATAGAGATGTTCCTTTTATTTCAAAACGGGGAGTTAATTTTGCAACTCTAAAAGATCAGGTTGAAAGAGCAAGAAAGAATATAAGAGATCCAAAAAGATTATTTAGAAGAGGAAAAGATTTAGATTTTCTAAAAAGAGTCAACCAATTTGAAGAGTTGAGAGGGAGAAAAATATGAATAAAAAAGGGCAAAAAGGAGTGTTTGGATTTGCTTTATTAGTTCTTGCCTTTGTATTTATTATCGGAGCCTTTGCAACAATTGATCCTTTAAAAGAAACATTAGATGATGCGAGAGACACTACCTCTTTAAATTGTAGAGGTACAACCGGATTTAATCAGACAGCTTTTGATGATGATGAAGATAATAATATAAATAAACTTACAAGAAGAACAACTTGTTTTGTTACAGGATTAACTTTAGTATATTTTATAGGGGCTTTTTTAATTGCTACTCTTATTTGGGTAGTAGCCAAATGGAGATCGATAAGATGAAAAAATTAATGTTAATATTATTTCTTATGATTTTTTTAGTTGGAACAGTTTCAGCAGTTTTTGAAATTGATAATGTTGGTAGAGATTACAATAAAACAACTCAAACAATTACAATAAAAAATGCTTTTGGATTGGGGGATGATATAGCAAAAATAAAATTAGATACCCCTTTAGTTTATAATGTATTTGACAGGGGACATAAAATCAAACAATTAGTCGCAGAATTTACAATAGATAATTTAGAATATTATGATAGTGTTATTAATAACCTTGATTTTTATAATGTAAAAAACGGATTGACTAAGTTTAATAGAGAGTTTGAATATAAATATAAAGTTTATTACAATGTTAATGTATCTGATTATGAAGATGTTTGTAAGGAAAGGATTGTTTTTAATGGAACTGAAAAATATGATTGTGTTAAAGAAGAAATAGGAAAGCATATAGAACAGAAATTTAACTGGGTTTTGTTGGATAGTGAATTAGGATTAAATAAGGGAAATATAACTATTGGAATTTTTACAGATGTTTTTCCTAATGAAAGAGTAGAATGGATACCAACTTTATTTGGGGTTAGAATTAATCAATGGGCGGTTTGGACATCAGATTTGAATGATGGATTGGTATCTGCTCATAATTTTTCAACTCAAATAGAAAATACAAGAAATGATGCTTCAAGCGAGTTTAATTTATTTAATAAAACAGGATCTCCTGCATTACAAACTGTAAATTGTTTAATAGAAAGTTGTGGTAATGTTACAGATGGAAAATTTGAAATCGATGAGGATAATAATTGGAGATTAACTCAACCTAATTTAACTGTTTCTATATGGGTTTATCCACATTCAACAACTCTTGGTGCTTTCTTCTCTAAAAGATCAGGTGCTAATGGTTGGGGTATGAATGTTCATAGTTCAGGAAGATTTGTATTTCTTAATCTTGGTTCAGTTGCTTTATTTAGTATTGATAATGCTCCTGTAGGTTCTTGGACCCATTTAGTATATGTGAGAAATCTTACAAGTTCTTGTATTTATGTAAATGGAACTTTGGAAAATTGTGCTTCAATTTCAAATCCCACCAATAATACCCTAAATGCAACATTAGGTAATGATCCTGCAGAAACTGAAAATTGGGATGGATTAATTGATGAATCCTATTTATGGAATAAAACTTTAAGTGTTTCACAAATTACCGATCTATACAATAATGGAAGTGGAATTAGTAGAACTCTTAACATTGTATTAAATACTCCCATAGAGAACTTTAATACTATAAATCAAACAATAACTTTTAATGGAACAATTATACCTAATACAGGACTTATAAATGTAAGTCTAATTTTAGATGGAATAAACAACGAAACAAATTCATCTGGAGTAGATGATATTGATTATATTTTTATAAAAACCTTATCTCCGGGGACTCATAACTGGACATACGAAATCTGTACCGCTACTTCTTGTGAAACAGCAATTACAAGAGCATTTTCAATATCAGATTTCGTAGAGAATGCATTTACATTTAATGCTTCTGTTTTTGAAACATCTACAGAATCATATTTAGTTAACATTACAACTACTGGAGCAATTCCCACAGCGGCAACATTTACATTTGATGGTACCGAATTTTCAGGAGTAACTGTAACAAATACTGCAGGAAATGATTTTGACCTTGAAAGATCCATAGATGTTCCAGAAGGTGCTGGGGATAGAGAATTTAATTTTAATTTTACTTTAGGATCAACTATAACAAATACAACATCACAAACACAAGAAGTTAATGCTACAAATTTTACATTATGTGGGGCGGCTCCCCAAGATGTTTCATTCCTTAATGTTACTTTTAGAAATGAAACTGTCAGTGAAGAATCTGTAAATGCTACAATAAGTTCTACATTTATATTCTGGTTAGGAACAGGCAGTGCAAATAAAACTTCTACTTTTTCGAATGCTTCAGAGAATGCGGCCTATGAATTTTGTGGAAACCCCCCAGATAGATCTTTTGCCGTTGATATAGATATTGCATATAATAATGCTGAAAGTCAACAAAGGATTTTCACATCATCATCGACGTTAACAAATGTAACTTTAAATCAAGTACTATTTTTACTTCCAACATCTCTTGGAATTTTTACAACATTCCAAACTGTTGATACTTTAAGTAATCCTATAGCTTTAGTGCAGGGAGTAATATCTAGAACTCTTGGATCTAGTATAATAACCGTCACATCTGATTTTACCGATTCTTCTGGAATTGTTGTTTATTTTTTAAATCCTGATATAACTTATACTGGTCTGTTTACTAAATTAGGATTTTTTGATAATACTTTCACATTTGTTCCAACAACAGATGTTAGAAGAGTTATAATGGGAATAACTGGACAGGCTGTTGAGGGATCAAATATTTCCGTAGGAACAACATATTCCATAACTCCAACAAATAATTCCTTAACAAACAATACAAATTTTAATTTTGGATTTAATGTAAGTAGCACTGAAACTATTACTTTAATAAGTATGAATATAACAAATAGTTCTGGGTCTCAATTATTTTTTGATTCCACGGCTGGTGTTGGAAACCTCTCTGGATCTGTTAATACAGGAAATCTATCTAGAATTGTGGGAACATATATTATTGAGACGGCCAATGAAACCTTAATTATTCCAAAAATATGGATTGTGGGGGACGAATTTATTGGGGATTATTCTTTGTTTAGGCAAATGAATTTGTTTTTAGGATACCTTTTCAGTGATTTTATGAGATTATTAATTGTCATTCTCACAATAACTGGAATTATTATATTTATGTCGATAGGAGAAATTACTGATACTAGTGAAAGTAAAATAGCAGCGATAACGTTATTAGTTTGGATGTTTAGTGTGGTGGGATGGTTAAATAATCCCTCTGTAGTCTCGGATACGGGAATAGCCCAGTTTAGTAGACAATATGGGATAGCTATATTAACCACCTTTGGTGCTTCGTTTTTCATATTTAGGAGGGTCTTTATCAGGAGAATCTAAATGGCAAAATTAATCACATATCTGTCGTTGTTAATTTTCATAGATATATTGTTTTTAGTAACAGGGCAATTAGATTTATCTAGTTCAACATCTGTAGTAACTGGGGCAATCCTCGATCCTTCAGCATTCAAAACTTCTGTGTTCTTTTTATTGTTTTTAGGTGTTGTGGGAATCGCAGGGTTGGTATCTACTTCTGGTGTTACAACAGGAACTTTATTTAGTGCTACAAATGTTTTAAGTTTCACGGTCATGGCTGTAGCTATGACGGGATTGCTTGGAGATTACATAACAATATATAATACATTAAGAGCTCATAATGAAGTTCTAGCCATAATTATTATGGCACCGATAATAATGATTTTTGCAGTAACGATTGCAGAATGGTTGAGGGCCAAAGATTAAAATGCCAGGCTGTGATGTGTTGGATTTAAGATGTATTTTTTTGAATGAATTAATTGGTAGTGTCCTACTTGCAGTTCTGATGTCGGCTTTAGTTTATTTTATAGTTGCATCAAAATTAAGATGGGGGTTTGACACAACTATTGTTATGATCTTTCCTCTTCTTCTAATAGTTGGTTTAATGTTCGCTGGATTCTCAGCAGTATTTGCATTTGCAACTGTAATAGTTGGAATTATGGTTGGATGGGTATTCAATGAAATAATTAGAAATCGTTAAAATAGTTAAGTTAGGTTTAAAAAGTTTAAAATACTAGTAAAAACGAGGAGTAACGGAAAAGAAATATGGTGAATTTTACATTGGATGGGAAGATGATCTTCACTATTTTTGTTGGAACAATAATTGCAGCTACACTTATTGCAACCATTAGTGATTCGATTTTTACACAGACAAATACTATCGCGGTTACTAATAATACAGTAACAGCTGCAGCTGTGAATACAACATTAGATGTTAGTGGAAGAGAATTATTAACCACAATAGAAATTTATAATGCAACGAATGTAACTGATACTTTAGTTGGTTTAGGTGGATCACTTCAAACGGGAACTGGAACAAGTGGTTTGCTTTCTGTTCAATTAATATTGAATGATACTGCATCTGCATTTGCAGGAGAAAGTGTTAATATCTCTTATACTGCAAATCCTGATGGATTTTTAAGTGATGGTGGAGCTCGATCTATAGCAAACTTAATATTAATCTTTGCTGCATTAGCAATTTTAGTCTTTACGGTAGTGGTCATTTTTCAGAATGAAAACTTTAGGAGACTATTAAATAGATGAATATCCTAGAAAATATTAAGTCGGGGATAAAGAACCACTTCGAAAAAAGGAAGGAGCAAAGGGAGTATATGGAAAGACTTCAATTCGAGGCGAAGGTTCAACAACAACAAATATTTGAGGATCAGTTTAAGAAAGATGCTCTTGAAGTAGCAAAGGCTAGGGCTATGAAAGACGCAGCTAGATTATCTGGAATGCAGAAACTAAGAGCAGAGAATAGACTTAGGAACTTGAATAAAAATCAAGACGCACCTGGGACATTTTTTGACAAGCTTAGAGATTACACACAAAAGAATCTTGCAAGGAGAGAAGAAAACTTAAAGAAAACAGAGATGATGAGGGCAAAGGGTGCCGAGATAAAAGAACAAAGATTACAAGGACCATCAACTCCTGTAAGAAAGCCTTTTGGTGGAAGTACCTGGAAAATGTAAGATGGTACTAAAATCATATAGATTAACAATAAAAAAAATGGCAAGAAAAAAAAAGGGAAAGAAGAAATAATATGACTAGAGATGGCCCAAATAGATTAGCATTTTTAAAAAAAGCTAATAAAAAAACATCAATCGGATTAAAGTTAAAAGCGTTCGGAAGAATCTTCAAAGTAAAAAAACACAAAGTATAATGGTACTAAAATCAACAAGATTAATTAAATTGAAACCTATGAAAAGAAGAAATGGTGCTAGGGGTATTCTTGCTGGAGGAGTTACAGCTTTAATAGGATTAGCTTTATTTTCTGAAACTGCTGCTGCATTAAGGAGAATTTAAAATGGTAACAAGAAAACCTGTGTTAAAAGTTCCAAAGAAAATTACTCTTAAAGGCAAAGGAGGAAGATTAGTCACCTTTAGATCCAGAAAAATAAAAAAAAATAAAAATGGTAGATAGAAAAAGAACATTATTTTTTAAAGCGAAGGATCCAAGATTGGCTAGAGATATTTCTATTACAAGTCCTTCGGCATTTAGAGAAAGTATTAAGAAATTAAAAAGAGGCGGAGTAACTCTTAAGGAAATGAGGGCATTACAATTAGCTAAGAATAGAGCCGGTGCTCAATTAAAACGAAAAAATTTATCTTCAAAGGAAAGAAAACAATTTAGAGCTATTAGTAAAATCAACATACCGAAAGTAAGTAGGTAATCACATCATAGTGAGGAGGCATCAATAATGGTAAATAGACCTGTAAGAAGAAGAGTAAGAAAAGCTGTTCGAAAAGTGGCTCGTCGAGCCGTTCGTAAAGCAGTTAAAAGAGTTGTAAAAAGAAGGGGGAGGAGATAACTTTCCTTTTTCTTAAATGAAAATCCTGGTTGGAATTTTCATATTTGTATTTTTAATTTACTTAGTTCCCGCTCAGGTTTCTGATCACAAGTCATATTCTCCATCACCTGGAGAAAGATATAAAGTGTAAAGGCTTTCTATCACCTCTTTTACCTGCTGGGATTTCCCCTCTTACCTCATTTTGAGGGGTTGGGAGTCATAACCCTGTAGAACCCCGGCAAGGTTTATACTACTACTTTATCACATAAATCTTTATTAATAGTAGGATAGAGATTGTAAAGGGTTAAATGAAAAATATTAATACATTGTTAGTATTTGTTGTAGTAACATTGTTTCTAAGTGCAGGAGTTTTTGCATTTTTTTTATTTGAATATGATAACATTTCTGTATATCAAGTGAGGGGGGCAAATCAAACTTTGCTAATACTTGTAGATTTAATAAATCTAACAACTATGAATGTGAATGAATCTCTAACAAATGTACAAGAACTAAAAATTGTGAACCAAGGTATTTCTAAAAATATGACATACACCCTGTTGACAAATATAACTAATTTAAGTCCCGGAAATTGTAATGCAACTGGAGACATGTCTTTTGAATTTAAGAAATCTGATTTTCAGGGTGTGATAAATAGTTCAAATGATTTCACAATGTTCTCTGGAACAAATACCTTTAACTTTACAGTTACTGCTATTAATGATCTAGTCTGTCCCCAAGATATAGAGGCCCAGATAAATCTAAATCTTGTTTAGGTTTATGATACAGAAGGGAGTTTCATATAACATTTAAAGACCAATAACCTCTGAATTTTATAAAGGAGGAAATCTATTGGCTCTTGCAAAGGGGCCTTTTTTTATTACTTAGTGACTACTCTGTTTTAAATAGTAATTTATTTTATGTTTGGATATGGAATGGAAAGATTGGATTGGTAAAATTGTTTTTGTCAAGTTAACCGACGGAAGTGTTTACTCTAAAAGTTTAGTTAGGGATTATGATGATGGTTTTATTTCTATTACTGATAAGTTTAATTATGCTCTTACAATCGCTGTTTCTCAGATAGTTAAAATAGTGGAGGATGATGAATGAATATCAATGTGAAGTATTGTAAGAAGTGTGGACAAGCTTTTGATATAGAAACCAATCTCGATTTTTGTTGGGAACATAGAAAGGGGGAGAGTAGGGATGGAAGAGAAGGATTTTTTAAAACTAAAAAAAGAAGCAGAAGATTGGGGTGAAAAAGATAGTATCTTTAATTGGGAACAAAATAAAGCGATTGAATTAGAAAAGAGTAATCCTGAATTGTCTGCATTTCTTTTAGAGCAAGGAAGACAAAAACAAGCAGAGAAACATTTGAAGGATATATTCGAGGGTGAAAAGAAACAAAATGAGAAGAAAGAAGTTAATCAATGGAAACTGATAATTGAAGATGAGAAGGGAAAGAAAAAAGTCTCTATTGATGCTGTTGCGGATTATTTAATACATCTGTTTAACTTCAAAACTATTCTTGGATCTAGAGATGACAAAATTTATCTATATGACGAGGGAATTTACAAAAACATCGGAAAGAGTAAAATAATAACACAAACTGAAGAGATGTTAGGTTCTTATTGTAGAACAAATGTTGTTAATGAAATTTTAGAAAAAATTAAAAGAAGAACCGCCATTGATAAGGAAGAATTTAATAAAATGCCAGAAAATCTGATTTGTGTTGAGAATGGCATTTTAAATATCACAACTAGAGAATTTTCTGGATATGACCCAAATTATTATTTTACTAAAAAGATTCCAATTATATTTAATGTAGATTCAAAACCAGAAAAGATAATGGGTTTCCTAAAGGAAGTTATATATCCTGAAGACTTATCAACTATTCAAGAATGGTTTGGGTTTTGTCTGTATAAGAGATATTTTATAAAAAAATCGATGATATTGTTTGGAGAGAAAAATACAGGCAAAACAGTATTCTTAAACATACTAAGTTCTTTCATTGGTTCATCTAATATATCTGGCTTAAGTTTACAAAGAATTTCTGTTAGTGATAAGTTTGGGCTTGCTAGTTTAAAGGATAAAATGATTAATTCATATGATGACCTATCAACAAAGGATTTAAGCGACTCTGGGGGCTTTAAAATCGCAACAGGGGGGGGTTACATAACGGCAGAGTATAAATTCGGAGATTCTTTTCAGTTTATGACATATGCTAAGAATATATTTGCTACAAACAAAATACCTAATGTTAAAGATATCAATGATGATGCCTACTATGAACGTTGGATTCCAATCCCTTTTGACAATCAAATTGAAACAGACAAACAGAAAAACTTCTTAATTAATGAATTAACAACAGCTGATCAACTAAGTGGTTTATTAAATTGGGCATTAGAGGGGTTGGACAGGTTATTACAGAATGGAAAGTTTAGTTACAATAAAACATCAGAGGAAATTAAGATGTTAATGTTAAGACAAAATAATCCTTTAATTTCCTTTGTTGATGAAGTCTTATACAGAGATGATGGAAATAGAATAGATAAAGAAACAATGTATAAAATTTATTCAAATTGGTGTCAAGTTAAAAGGGTTCCTCGTATGAGTAAAGAACAGATAGGAAGAAGTTTAGCTAAATATACAAATTATATAATTGCAAAAGGGGGAAATGAACGGGTTTGGGAGAATGTTAATATCCATAATGAACACTCTATACTATAACCCTTACACTATTTACACTTTTTTAATAACCTTTAGTATTATAAAAAGTATATAATTATATATTTGAGTAGTATGATGGGTTAATTTAAGTGTAATAAGTGTAATATTTTCAATAGAAAAAATGAAAGACCAAGAAAGAAGATCAACCAAGAGATTTAAGAAGAGAGAAAACAAGAAACACCCCTATAGTAAATTCATTAAAGAAAGAATGAAATGGCATAAGCAAATGGAGGATGAAGTCAAGAATGAAAAATAAATGTCACACACCAAATTGTTATGAAAGGGCCACGGGTTATTTCAAGACTAAAAAATATTGTCAAAGATGTTATAATAAACTTAGATGGGGAACCTATAGAAGTTACTGGAGTTTAAGGGGTTTAAGGAAACTCTAAAGTAGAAGAAACCGAACTTTATTATATAATTTAAATTATAGTGGTTTATAATTGGATTATATAACCAAATAATCACGATTATACAATGGAAAATAAAAAGATACAAAACATGAAAACTGAGGAATTAGCTAAGTGGCTTCATGATAGATATGAAGAAATAGCTAAGAAACAAAATTGGGAAACTCAAAAAATAACAAGAGTTGAATTTGAGGATTTACCAGAGGAAAATAAAAGAACTATGATAAGTCTAGCAAGAAAGATTCATAAGAATGTTAGATGATTCGTAAAATTTAGATATGGCGAACAAAATGGAAAAGAGAAAAATACATAAATCATATTATAGTTTTGGTTCTTATAGTCTGTGTGGCAGGATCGCTTATTCTCCAGAACATATTAAATTGGATAACAATTGGAAGGGTGTGAACTGTGAAGAATGTGTTGAAGGAAATGGCATAAGAATTGAAATTTTAAAAGAAGTCTTAGAAATGATTGATAAATTTCAATGTACAGCTCAAGATAATGCTATATGGTTTAAAGAAGAATTAAAAAGGAGGATTGAAGGTTAAGTACTAATTTAGTAATAATTAGTAGTTATTAGTATTTGTTTAATTGTTTACTTAATATACTTTACAATTAAATTATCCAATATTACCTATATCCAAGACTGGATAAAATGAATATAAGGTTTATACAAAAAAAGAATGAGAATTTAAATTATATTAGTTTTTGGGGTGGTAGGGTGAAATATGATTTTGAGATTAATTGTAACCATAAAGATTGTAGAAATTGTAAACAATTAGAGATTTGTGAAAAAGAACTAAAAATTAATTTAATAAAACAGTTTTCAGATAAAGAATGGGAAAAATACAATGGATAAACATCAAATAAATCAATGTGCAAACGATTGGATTATGTGCAAGTGTGGTAAGTTGTTTGGAGATACAAAAATGTCTGCAAAATCTAAATTTATTAGGCATTTAAGAAAAGAAGGAGTTAATGATTTAGATGTTGAAATGGTACAACTTTCAATAACCAGGAGAAAAAAATGAATGATGATAATTATATAACATTTTTTTGGGCTTGTGTGATTTTATCACATATTGCATTTCTATTCATAAATAAATTTTGGGGTTTCTTTTGGATAGTTATGATTTTATTAAGTTTAATATTTGAATATTTAATGGAGAAAAAATGGAACAAGTAAAAAATAATGCAATGTGTATCTGCAAAGATTTAATAGGCAGACATATTCCAGATTTAGATTGTATGGATTGTGACTGTGAGTTCTTTGTGCAAGATTCACATTAGAGGTAAAATATGAAAACTAATATAATTTTAGAGGGAGATTCATTAACTCAACTTAAGACATTACCAGATGAATCAATCGATTGTGTAATGACAAGTCCTCCTTATTGGGCCTTGAGGGATTATGGAGATGGAAATTCAAATGTTTGGGATGGTGAAGAAAATTGTGAACATGATTTTGAAATAGAAGAAAAGAAAAATCCCATGGATAGGGGAGGATATTCCCAACACGATTCTGGAGGAATGGTTGGAAAAATGGGGGAATTAACACAAACCAAAGTCAAACAGGGTTTCTGTAATAAATGTAATGTATGGAAAGGACAATTAGGATTAGAACCAACCTTTGACTTATACATTAAACATCTTTGTGATATTTTTGATGAAATTAAAAGAGTATTAAAAAAGACAGGAACTTGTTGGGTTAATATGGGAGATACTTATAATTCAGGAGGGAAATATAGGGTAGATAATCCAGAAAAAGACAAAAATAATAAATTTATACAAAAACAAACACATAGGATTGAAGCTGGTAGAGTTAAAGTAAATCCAAATGAACAAGGAATTTCTGCTAAATCTTTAACAATGATTCCTTTCCGTTTTGCAATAGAAATGGTTAATAGTGGTTGGGTCCTAAGAAACAATATAATTTGGCATAAAAGAAATTGTATGCCTTCAAGTGTTAAAGATAGATTTACAGTTGATTTTGAATATCTTTTTTTCTTCACGAAGAATAAGAAGTATTATTTTGAACAAGTTAGAGAACCAACCATAACAAAAGATAACATTATTAGAGATAGAGATACAACAAAATTGAATAATACTCCTGGAAGAACAAGGATGGGTGGCCTAAAGAAGAATGATTATGATTTTAAAAATAAAAGAACAGTTTGGTCAATCAATCCAAAACCTTTTAGCGAGGCCCACTTTGCAGTTTATCCAGAAGAACTATGTGAAACCCCAATCAAAGTAGGATGTCCCGAATTTGTTTGTGTTAAGTGTGGGAATCCTAAAGAGTTAGAAATAGAAAGAGAAAAAGCACCAAAAGAAGTTTTTACAAATAAAAATACTCCTAAAGAATCTTTTACAGGAAGTTATATTGATGGTGAAATGAGGGGACAAGGGGGAAGTTTGCAAAAATGGAGAAATGAACATCCAGATAAGATTAAAGGATACAAACCAACTTGTTCTTGTAATGCAAAATTCACAGGAGGAATAGTTTTAGATCCTTTCTTCGGTGCTGGAACTACTGGAATAGTGGCCTTAAAACAGAGCAAGAAGTTTATCGGAATTGAATTAAATAAAGAATATATTGAGATTGCTAATAAGCGATTGAAACCATATTTAGAACAAACTAAACTATGAAAATACTTAATCTCTACGCAGGAATTGGTGGCAATAGAAAGCTATGGGGTACGCTTAGGGGGTACGAAGATATTGAAGTAGTTACAGTTGAAATTGATCCTAAAATTGCTAAGATATATCAAAAACTTTACCCAAACGATAAGGTAATTATAGGCGATGCACACGAATATTTAAGGTTACATTTTAAAGAATTTGATTTTATATGGAGTTCAAGACCATGTCAAACACATTCAAGGATAAACAATTCATATAAAAATAATAACAAAAAGTTGAAATATCCAGACATGAAACTTTATGAAGAGATCATATTCTTGCAACAATTTTTTGAAGGAAAATGGGTTGTTGAAAATGTTATCCCTTATTATAAACCCTTGATTAAACCAAAGATAATTGGGAGAAATTGTTTCTGGAGTAATTTTGAGATTCCAACAATTAAAGTAAAGAAAGGAAGTATTGGAAGTATGAATGGAAAATATATGAAGAATTGGTATGCAGATAAATCTTTAGCAGAAAGAAACATGGTTGATCCTGAACTTGGACTTCATATATTTAACATGGCTTTCAAGGAGAAGCAACATACACTTTCTTTGCATTAGAAATAAATAACGAAATGTTTATAAACCTATATATCCTATATATCCTATGAAAGGATTAACTAAAGAAGAGATTAAAAAAGGATATATTTGGAAGTGTGAAACTTGCGGAGATCTTTCTGAATATAGTGAAAGTATTTGTGAAAATTGTTTGGGAGAGGATGCTTAAAATGAAAAAGAAAAAACTAATCTTACAGGTTAAAGAAAGTAAGAACAAACAAAAGAGAGTAACTATTCCTAAGGAATCAGATATCGTTGTTGATGATTATGTTGAGGTGCAGAAAGTAAAATGACTAACGAAAAATTAATCTTAGAAACATTACGATTCATTTTAATTCATCAAATAAGAGCTTTGCCTGATGACACAATCCCATACGCAGAAGGTTTGGTAATTTATGAAAAGTTAGGAGAAGTATTAAACCCAACAAAATCAGAAGTACCATATAAAGAAAATTTACCTAAGCAAAAAGTAGTTTTAGCAATTTATAAGACAGATAATCATGTAAAAGACAACATTGCTCATTATCTTGATCCAATCAATTCAACGAGGTATTCTTTAGAAGAGATACCTAACGGATATAAAATTGTTTATAGTGGGGAGAATAATTAAGATGGATTTCAAAGAAGCACAATATCTTAAAGAAGGTTTCAGAACAACCAAAACATTCAAAACAATAATGGATGCTTCAATAGATGCTATGAAGAAAAAAGGTTGGAATGGAGATAATCCTCTTGGAGAAGCATCAGAATTATTTAGACCAATGTTTGAAGAGTTATATCTTAATGGGTGTGTTCAAGGTGTTAATGGAACAAGAAAACAAATTTTAAAGATGATTGATGATTTTGATTTTTCAAACACAATTAGGATGAATAGTAATCTTGGAGCAAGTAAAACTCAAGATAGGATTAAAAAAGGATTAAAGGACGCAATCAACGGGAGTAAAGAATGAAGGAAGAATCAATAGAAGTATTACAAACATTTGGTTTCTTATTTTTAGTTTTGGCACTTTTAATAGGATCCTTAACAGGGTTTGTTATTTTTATAAGTAAATTATTGGGTGGATTTTTTAGATGAAAGACATAAACAACGGAGAAGGTGAAAAATGAGATTTAGAAAAACAATGACATCAATGGGAACTATGAAAAAAGATGATTTCTATGATTTTAAGATTACAAAGATGCAAGAAAACGAAGCTAGAAAAAGAGATTTTGAAAACCCATTAATACTTTGGGAAAATGGAAGTGTTTTAATTCTTTACTCTGAAAAAGAAGAGTTGAGATTACAATATTTTATTTCTTATTATGGTTTTAAAGAAGGGTTAGGAGAACATACTGCAAAAGAATTTGATAATGTTGTCAGTTGTTCTTGTGGTAAAAGATTTCCTCAAGGTGTAAAGAAATTAGGAATGGATAATTTTAATAAACATTTTCAAGAAATTGAAAAATTAAAAGAGGAAGACGCAAAAAGCGTGGAAGGTGAAGAAAGTGGTTAATTACTTTTTTCTAATTGTTTTTTTATTAGCTACAGCATATCCAGTATATACTATTGCTTGGGATGGATTGTTGCAAGAGATATTAGAATATCAAAATGCTTATGATAATTTTTGTAATCTAAATGGATATGAGAAATCAACAGGAACAAATGAAGTTGGAAGAACAATTACTTTAGATTATGTTCAAGTTGAATGCGATAAAGAGTTTATTTTAAATTGGATACCAGAAAAAAGATGTGTTCAATTTAATAAGTGGGGAGAATGTAAGGAAGAAGATTTTATTGTTAATATAATTGCTAAGGAGGATTCGCAATAGCGTGGATTTGAGAATATGGAAATAAAAAGAATTATAGATATGACAATAGCAATTATATTATTTGTTTTATGGATTGTGTTTTTTTCAAATGGAACTTTAGAATCATATATTATAAGTGGAGGGCTTGGTTGGTTAATTGGGGTTACAATTGGAGATGTAATATTTTCGCAATAAAAACGATTTAAGAACAATGGCTAAATATAAAAAACTAAGTGAAGAAAGTGATAGAACTCTTTTAATAGATCATCACAGAACAGGTTCAGTAGGTGGTAGTTATAGAGAGATGGTTTTTATTTCCTGGGTGGCTGGTTGGTTTTATTTAGATATTTATAGAAATCTATTGTGGTTTTTTTTAGTTTTAACAGTTCTTGGGGGAGTGTTTTATCTATTTCAAAGTGTTGGTACTTATGATAAATATGTAAGAAACGAATTAAAGAGAAGAGGATATTCGTAATAAATAAGAAAAATGAATAAAGCATATAAACAAACAACATTGGAATTAGCAAAACACCATAGGAAATATTGTGAAGGAGAAGAATGTAATAT
>SDBV01003073.1_pt1 | contig 24863 bp, 43 predicted proteins | sample 2277081 | NCBI WGS metagenome assembly SDBV01 (sample SAMN10402039, study PRJNA504765) | marine sediment metagenome | isolation source: marine sediment core GS10_PC15, 223 cmbsf | place: Arctic Ocean: Southern Knipovich Ridge | collected 2010 | reverse complement strand
CCCTTTATTAGTGGTTAATCTCAGACCTTTTTAGGTTGTGCCCATTTAACCATCAATAATACTAATACTGCGATAATGAGTATTCGAATTATAGATACTACAGGGTCGCTTTGGATGTCAGCAGTCATAAGAAGTATGGTGGTATAAGTTGTAATAAGAGCAATCATAGATATGCCTAGATAGTAAACCCGCTTATATTTCTTGGCTAGTTCAATTCCCAAGGGGTAGAATACAGCACCGCCAAAAAACCATATCATAATTACCCATATTGGTAAACTTGATAACCAGTTGATAATCATCTATCCTCTCCTCCTTTATTAGTGGTTAGGCTAAACCTTTGGTTCTAAAATATCAGGTCTATCTTGTTTAATAATAGTCCCTACTGTTTCCTCTAGTTCCAGTCGCCATTTCCAATCATCATGTTTCAGGGCTTGATGCGGGAAGCCTTCCATGCGTGTTATATTGTTGGCAGAGCACCAGCGATATATTTCCCAATAGGCTTTATTGTGGCGGTGTTCATCAATCATCTTTTCGACAATAAGTGAAGCGTAGTATTTTAATTCCTCGTCTTTAAGTTTAGTTAGCAATTCATCCCTATCCTCATGGGTACTAGTGTTATAATTAGGGCGTGAAAAATCATCGGCTAATCTCTCAACCATCCATTTACGGATAGGCTTTTGCATAGCAAAATACTCAACCATCATTTGCTGTTCTTCTTCGGTAGCTTGGTTTACTACTTCGTGTACAATCTCCCACAAGTCTAGTTCTATGTTACCGTCTTTGTTTATTGGTAATTGCATTTTCATTCGTCTCCTTATTCTATTATTCCCTTCCCCTTATGGGGGCTAACTAAAAGTCCATATTCTCTTGCTTTGGCTGTAGCGTGTTCAATGGCGGAATAATGGTGGTTATCAACACTAACCTCATATACATTTCCCCAGTCATCTGTTATGAAAAAGGTTGTAAACTCACTATCGGACTCAATTACTACTTTATCTGGCAATACTCTCCCCCTTGCTTTTGAGTACTCTCTATGCTCTTTCGGTGAGATAGGGAAGGATGTACTGAAACCACCGCCATTTTTGCAGTCAATAGATAGAACATAGCAATCAAACCTTCTTATCTTGTCGCTCTTTTCCACCACATATTTGTTATCGTTATCTGCGTGTTCCATTTTCCCCTCTCCTTTATTAGTGGTTAGGTAAACTAATCAAAACTTATTTCTACTCCGTCAATAACAACCTTTTTGCGGAATACCTTGTTAATGATGAACATAAGAGCAGCCATCGGTACGATAGCGAACCCCATAATACAGAATGGGATGTGCCAACCAAGCCAAAGGTTTGCAATAATAGCGGACAAGATGAAGTAAGACAATATTACTAATTCTACAATTTCCATCTTCTTCTCTCCCTCTTTATTAGTGGTTAGGCTAAACCTTAATCTTCACTTACCTCAAAAGTTACTGGCTCGGTCAATCCCTTTCCTATTCCATGCTGTTCTTTATTTAGTTTGCCGATGGCTTCCGATAATTCCTTATACCTTCTGGCAAGTGTCAAGTTATTCCCGTTGGCTTTGTAGAATTGTGGTTTGCCAGAATAATTTACTATCCGTTCTTTGCCTCGGCTACCACCTTCAGGGCTAAACCAAGCATCCTGCTCTATTTTGTTGTAACTGGTAATCTTGCCGACTTTCATGCTGCTACTGACGACATCAATCGGGAAGTTGTCTTTTACCTCAGCTTTTATTACTCGGTCTATTTTGGCGATGGCATCTTTGAATTTATCAAACCATCCTGATATGCCTTTGATTTGGAATTGCCCTGCCCCATCCCAAAACTCTATTTCATGCCCTTTGTATTCTGCTACTTTCATCTTTCCTCTCCCTTCTCCTATGGGGGCTAAACTTCCCCCGTTAATTTCTTGTCTTTCCAAGGTTCGCCCCGATAGTCGCAATACTGCTTATCGCTTAATGCCCACTCTGGGTAAATACCGCCAACATCACGCTTGTTCATGTGGGCTGTTATTTCTACCACCACTGCTTTGCGGATAATGGGGATAGCTTCAAGTAATACTATCCACTCAGTAGTCTCCTTGAATAATTGCCTTATCCTTTGGCGGTCTAAGTCTGTAAAAGCCCAATTGAGACCCATCTTATCGTAGCCCTGTTCTATTTTATATTGTCGCTCAATTGCGTACTCAAGGTTGAGGCGGTCATAATAACTTAATGCTTCTTGGCACTTCTTCGCTAGTTCTCTATCCATCTTCTTTACTCCTCCCCTCTATGGGGTAACTGGATAAGCAGGACATTCCTTCGGTTTCTTAGTTTTCTTGCCAATCAAGGGAATTTCCTTATTTAAATTCACACCAAGATAGAAGCACCAGTTGTGAGACTCCTCATAATTATAGGAATCTACTTGTTCAAGGAAACATGGACACTTATTGCAAAACTTACCCTCTGGTATTTCTAATTCCTTTGTAGTTTTCATTTCCCCTCTTCTCCTTGCTTTAGTTATATCCCAATGCAACTTTAGGAAGTTGTTGTCTGACTCTGGCATGTCCCTGATGATTCCTTGAAACATATGGTATAAGGCGTGAATCTCTTTCAGTGTTTTCCCCATCTCCCACAATTCTGCAATCCTGTCATCAATAGCATGTCCCAAGAGATGATTTGTTATGCCGTACTCGTTCCGTTCAAGCTGGTGACAAAGGGGGCACTCATATCTCTCAACCACTTTTATTTCTGATAGTAGTTTTTTGTAGTGCTTTCTTACCTTTGGCTCAACAACGCTAGGGGTCATTTCTACATATGCCAATTTACTTCTCCTAATGTACTATATGGGTCGTGCCTAACTTGTGACACTTCTTGCAATGGCAGGGTCGTTTTAACCGCCACAAATCCTCAGCCCCCATGAGGCAATATTCCTCTTTGTAATGTAAAGGTAGTTTCCTAGCACGGAAACGGAGGAAGGATTTTAATAATTCATCATCACTGATCCCATCAATATAAGTGTAGTGGCTAAACCACCTTATACACCACGTTTCGTATTCTTTAAGGATTACCCGAATATGTTGTATAACAGGATGCTTCTTGGCAATTGGGGTTTTATCTTCTCCGCTTGGTTCTTTATCTAGGAAACCTTGAAGCCATTCATTCATATCCTTGATAAGTATTTTAGCAGTTGGCATTTCTCTATACATACGGTTACTACCAACATAATGATGGGCACACCCATCATATTTTAGATGGGCTTCAGCCCTAAATATAGGATATGCTTTGTCCTCGCCTATATTTGTGATTGGCTCTGGTAATTCTATACGATAATCCATTTCTATTCCCTTCTCTTCTTAGCCCAGTATTCTCTATCGGCTTCTGCCTCTGCGTGAGCCTTATCTGCCTTTTCCATACAAGTAGGGCAGACATCATAGTATCTGGTGTTCGGCACATGTTTCTTGCAAATGACCGTATCTATAGGCTTATAAGCAGGACAATTATTATTTTCCTCGCAGGTCATGTCTTCGGGAATTATAATATCGCCGTCATAGGTACATTCAAACCCAGGCATAGGGCAATTGCCGACCCCGAAAGGCATGGGAACCCAATCTTCATAATGTTGTCCAAATTTGCAAGGCAGTTGTTCTTTAACCTTGTTCATTTCTAGTTCTATCCTTGAACTTATTATCATTCTCTGGTGGTGGCTCCACCCGTAATAACTGTCCTGTAGTGGCGCTGTAGACCTTTATTCCATTTGGTGGTGCGTATTCTCTCAACCCACACACAAGACGCTCTGCGCTACTCCGTATTTTATAGGTTACTGTAATTCCCATTTTGTATCCCCTTAGACCTTAAAGGTTAAGTTAGGGTTAATCCTCCAAGCTCTCAGTGTTGCAAGTTCTATATTAGATGCTCTGATTTCTTGCTCCTCTCCTGTCCTTTTGTCTGTGAAAGTGTAGACATATCCCCTGCAATCGGGGCATATCCTGTTGGCTTCATCAAGGGCGTGTAACGAATCTACTTGGAAATGGGAATTGCATGTTCTGCAACGATAGGTACGCCTTCGGCTAATCCGCCCCTCTATCTTTTCTCGGCAACGTGATGTGTTATTCAATTATCCTCCCAGTGTATACCCAAACCACACAATGAACATTGGATATCACCCTCTTTAGTACTCATCTCCACCCATTTAGATAACTCATGCTTGCAGTTCGGGCAAGGTATTTTTATTTCTCGGTGTGTTGCCTCGCTGGTTTCTGTAACTTTGATTGTCATTTGGTTCACTCCTTTTTATTCAAAATCTATTATGCCCGCCCTGAGAGTCAAATAAACAGCGTGAGTACGGTCTTTAGCACCCAACTTTATAAAAATAAAGGTCATATGATTCTTAACTGTTTGGTCACTTATACACAGTATGCTACCTATTTCTTTATTCGCTTTGCCTAATTTAACTAAGTTTAGTATTTGCATTTCACGTTCTGTGAGTTTTTTCATTGCTAAATCTAACATCCTCTCCATATGGTTTATACTACCACATAATACATCATTTGTCAATACCCTCTATCTCTTTATTTTTAATACAGGCGGAACATAAATTCCATTTAACCAGTGCTGGTTCATTGTCGCCTGTTTCTTCATAAACAGTTTTCTCCTCTTCGTAACTCCAACATAAGTATGTAACTTAAAAAAGTGCAAAGTTTATGTTAATTTCATCATCCGATAGCGTGCCATCATTAACGGCGACCATGAATGAGGCTGTTCGTCTAACTTTTCAAAGCCTACTATTGCTCCATGAAAAAGATAGCAAATATTTTCTGAATCATCTGGTTTTATAGAGGCGTAATGACCTCCGTATCTGACCTCAACTGTCAATACTATGCCTGTGTGAACGCCGTCTGGAGAATAATATCTTACTTTAACCCATTTTTATACTTGTCATAATTTCTACACTTCCCTAACTGGGATTTCTGGCATTAACCCTTGCCCTTTCTGCTACTCTTAAATACAAAATACAAAGTGGCTATGAATATTATTCCCATTATGATTGGGTTCTTGAGAAATTTTACAACGTCGAAGCCTCCACCTTCTCCAGCGGAGCACCCTGAAACGGTTACCATTGATAAGATAACCAAGAAGGCGACAACTACTACTGCTTTAATCTGTTTTAGCCTTTTCATGTTATCTCCTGATAGCTTTTAGTTTAAGCCACCGTTCCGTAGCATAACTGGGGTCTGCGTTTCCGTCTATGACTTTAATTATTGCGTGGAGGTATTGTTCTTCTCTGTGCTTGATGCAACGGATTTTCTTTCGGCGTGATTTCATTGTATTCATATTTCCATCCTTTCAGCAACGCTAATTTCAGGAAAGCCTCTAGGGTTCTCTCAAAATCGTAATTCATATTTGAGACTACGTTTTTAACCATTTAATCCTAAAACCCCTTGTGGATTACTGTAAGGGCTGTTATAGTGCCTTTTGGTCTTTGGGCGACCCAGTTTACCTTTTGACCACGACCCTATCTGAGAAGCCCTCAGAGGGCAAAGAGACATGTCTACATTACCACGTTTGTTTGACCCAAGATAATAGCGTGTATGCTGTGTCTTGCTATCATAGAAGATGGCTATGATGGTTCGGGGGTGGTCTAGGCGCAAGGAATCAAGGAGTAATTGGGGCGTGCGATGATTGTCCCGCTTGATTTTTACCTTGTCTCCTATGGAGAATTTATTGGGCATTTTATTCCCTCTCCTTTCCTATTATCGGTCTTTCCTTATGATGCTGGGGTGCTTCTCCCCATATTATTGTTAAAGGATGTTTAAAGGCTTCATTACTTAAACGGTGCATGGGATTAAACCCTATATTGGACAAACACTTTTGAATATAATATAGGGAACAGCCTGCAACTTCGGCTACTTGCTTCTGGTTGTTGGCAGCAATGTAAGCATCTCTAGGTTCGTGTTCACCCTCTTTAAAAAGCTGTCCCTTAAATACTTTTCTTCTCACTATCAACCCTCCTGTGATTTAGTGCCTTCCTCTTCATCCCCAGTAAGTTGAGGTTTCATATCCCCAAGAGCCTCTAGCCCTGTTTGATGGATTACACTAGTCACGTAAGCCTCAACTTCTGCCTTTGCCTCTGTTACTGTTTTATCCATTTGCTCGGCAAACTGTTCAGCCAGGTAAGGTATATTACTCTTAAGCCAACCCTTTGTTACTTCCATATCATGTACTAACCATTGGGGGGCTTTTTTATCTTTAGCTTTCTCGATAGTTTCATTTATCTGCTTAACTATCCCATTGGCTGTCTGGAAGAACTCTTTTTCAAATTGTAGCCGCTTGTTCTCAAAAGAAGGCTGGTCAATACGCCCGTCCTTTTCTGTAAACTGAAGAGTAATCGGGGCTTCTCCTCCGCTACCAGAGCCAGTTATTGCGTCGGCAAATTGAGTCGGTGACATGTAAGCCTCAACGATAACGCCACTACTAAAAATATACTCATGAGCATGGCTGAGATGCTTTTCAGCATGGCTTATTCTTACAAGAATTGCATTGCGATGCTTGATACTACTACCGAATAAAGCCTGACTGCTACCTTGCGTTCTGGTGAAACTGATAGTGGCAAAAGAGGGATGTTTGAATTCATCGCCACTAACGGGGTCATTTTTAACCAGTACCATATCAGTGGTAGGTTTTTCTGCCTTTAGTCTATAATGGAGTGTTGGGAAATGCTTCTCTCCCCGTTCAATATAACCTAGGTACTCTAAGGTACGAACGGTTGAAGAACTAACCTTTTTTGATTCTCCACCTCCTCTACCAAGCCCACCTTTCTGTATCCAACATCTGCCGTCAAGGGTTATTGAACTACCCAGTTCCCACCCCTGATTTATCAGGTCTATTACTTCTTGCTGAATAGGTGTTAGTTTTCTCATATTACCTCTTAACTCTCCTTCCTCTATGGGGGCTAAACTCTTAATCCGATTATACGTTGTAGCTGTGAAAAATTGTAATCCTTCGCTTGCCTAATACAAAGCCAATCCTCGTGTTCCTCAGTGATAGTATTATATCCATGATATACTTTACCTTCCTGCCAAGGCATCTGAATACGAATCTCACGGCAACACTTATATACTAGTCTTCCTTCATGGAGTTCAACTTCTGGATGTTGCTTTTTGAATTGATTGCGTATATGGACTACTCCCATTTCCTTCTCCCTTTATTAGTGGTTAGGGCAAATCATTATATAGGGTTATCGCATTTTCAAGGGCATATACCATAACTTTAGTTGTTGCACTTGATATCTCAAAAGATACTTTAAGGGTTTTAATATTAGATATTACTTTCAGTGATTTTTTACCACCCCTCCCAGAACTTGAAGCTATCACGTGTTTGCAAATATAGGGTATATCGCTATTATCAAAGGCTATGTCTACAAAATCACTCATACTAATTTGGTGTCTCATTTTCCTCTCCCCTCCCCCTATGGGGGCTAATTCTCGTCAATTAAATCTTCTTGCTTAACCCTTATAAAATAGTGGTGGTCATTTGTGCAAGTAAAAAAAACCTCACAATAATCTGCTTCTAGTGGGCATTCACATTTTGGGCAAGGCATATTTTTAATAATCATTTTCCCTCCTTCTTTATTAGTAGTTAAGCTACTAACCTACTTGAGTCATTTATACTTTGGTTTGACTACTGGGCTAGGCGTTCTTCCGTCAGAATATTCGTAATAAAGTTGCTTCGTGACTGTGCCCGTCTTCCTGATAGCATAGATAAATTCACTCGATACCACAATCTCCATTATCCCACTCTGCCTTTTTTCTTGGGCAAGAGTAATTTTAGCCTTTGCCCTTTCTTCATTGCGTGCATGGATTAGTTCCATTCTCGTAATGGTATGCGAAAACTTATCATTATGCTTTACTTGTCGCCATATTTCAATCTCATATACATTCATATTCCCTTCCCCCCTTTATTAGTGGTTAGGCTATGGTAAACTATTTTCCTCCTTAGTGAAAGGGATTCTATATATACGCTCATTATCGTCTGAACCTTCCCACTCGTCATGGATAAGTAGAGCCAATTTAGAAAACACCCCTAAATCCTCTTCTAGATTCTTCGGGTTGGAGATATACAAGGCTGAGTTGACTCTATTCATGGCATAAAGTAAGGTATCTTCTACGAATCCAGAATGGCAAGGTCGAACAAATATAGGGATATGTTCATCGGTAAAACAGAAGATGCGACTATCAATAAGTAATACCCTCGGGTTATTTTTTGGTATTATATCAATAGATATAACTGAACCATCTGGCATCTTCTCGTCTAGTAAACCCTCACCAGCACCACAGTCTACAACTATTCGCTCTTTTGCCTCTTTTTGGATTATCTCAACAAGTGCATCATCTATTTGGCAAAAAGTCATCCTAACTGGTGGTCGCTTAGGTGGTGATATAAGGGTATAATCCTTGCCATCATTGACTTTAGGGATTTCAGAAGATAAACCAAAGAACAAACGGCATCGCTTCTCATAATTCTCATCTTGTGCGTAGACCACATTCGGAGCTATAAATTCAGGGAACTCCTCATTGGCAGCATCTTTGAAATAACGCTCTGTGAAACTACTCCACATTATATAAAGTCTATCTTTGCCGTATTTGCGTGTCTCTGATAAGAGGGCGTGGTATATAGAACGAGTAGTGCCTTCGCTACCAGGCATAAGACCTCCCCAATCAAAAACAAAAATATCATATGCTAACTTCTTAAGGTCGTGCATAAAAACCTGTCGGTCAAAGGACAAAGCTATTTCAGGGAATAGTCTTTTTAAACTCTGTTCAATTTCATCATATTCGTCATCAGTAGAACCGAAACTACTAGCCATAAAATCAACCAACATTTTAACTCGTAACTGTTCATTCATTTTCATCCCTCTTTATCAGTGGTTAGGCTAAACTATTACACTAGCCCTTATCAATTAATATATCATCAGGGATATGTACAAGTCCCTGCTTCCCATCGTAAGCGATACGCATACGGGGCTTTGGTCTGAAATAGCTTATATCAAAATTCATAGGATTATAAGCGTTAGGCTCTTTGGGAGCATCCACCCTTGCCAAGTCTTTATTAGCACTTTCAAATAACTCGCATAACATCCTGAAGTTTTCTGCATTTAGTTTTACAAACATTACCCAACTCCCCCTTTATTAGTGGTTAAGCTAAAGGATATAGTTCCTTGTTCCAGCATCTAGCTGTGCATTTAATTCATCTATGCAATCTGGGCAACATTGTATGTTATCATTGTTAAATTTACTCTCTCTTTTGGTTGTTGCTTCTGGTGCATTGGGAGTAATCCCCTTTTCATTTATAGCAAAATCTTCCTTCGGGAAGTCCGCCCATCTTATTTTACAGTTATTACAAATCATTTCCCTCTCCTCTCCCCCTATGGGGGCTAATAACATTTAGGTCACTTCTACCCATTGCATACAAGTCTGCGAAACATGGTCATAATCTCCACTCGTAGCCTCAGAGGAGAATTTATTTATTTCCTCATCAGAAACACCTGCTCTTCTAAGAGCCTGTCTAACCTTTCCGACTATCATAAAGGCATTACCATCTGCTTCACTTAGATTTACTTCAATATTGTATTTTGGCATTTCTCTCCTTCCTTCTCTAAAGGCTTATCACCATATAGCCGTTCATAGTAGACGGGGAAGTGGTAAAATAAACAAGGCTTACAGATACCATCCGTTTGACCTTCTGTATTGTGTCCATCCTCCCCCATTTCTTTCTTGCACCATGCACATGCTCGTTTCATTTTCCCCTTCCTATTAGTGGTAGGTTTAGAATTTAACTAGAGCTTTCTTTTTGTAATCCTCTGGTATCTTATTAGCTAGGAATAGGACATAAAGATATAATGCCTTCCTATTTGTATCATCGGCTCGGACACAGGATTCCCCTAAGTTGTTTCTGACAACAGCAGTTAAGAAATCCCCGATAGGATAACCTTCGTGATACCATTTATAGATATGGTGCATACACATTGCTATATGGTCTAGTTCTTCAGGGGCAAAGGATGTCTCTAACATTAAGTTGTTTGCGTTTCTCTCTAACCAATCTCTAATCTCTGATTGTTCCATCTTGGCATTCTCCTTTCTATTAACACTAAGAGCCATCAAGTGTCTTTATAAGTTCCTTCATATCATTCTCAAAGTGGTACGGTTTCTCGAAGAATCTTATGGCATCACTAGCAGTAAACAAACTTTCACCTTCTAGGATAGTAGCTACTGTTATGAGAGTATCATCATTGGCATACCATAAATTGGGAGATAATAAACCTACTTGTTTTGAGGTTTTAGCTAGGCAGTTTCTTAAGTATTCAGCATCTTGTTTGCCTTGTTGTTTGCTTCGTTCTTCTATTAGATACATGATTCTTTAATTCCCCTAAGAGCTTGCGTTACCCTAGCCATCGCCTCATCATACGGGATATTGTGATAAAGCATTGTTGCCCCTGTTATTTGCTCACTATCTACCATAGCCACAAAAGATAGGCTGCTACCTCTCGCATGGAGCAATTGGGCTTCTATTTGGGCTTGTGTTTTGTCATGGTATTTCATTTTATATTCCCTCCTTATACTCTCATCAGGCTAGACTCTTATCTAGCGACTAGGGGGCGATAGCGTAGTACAACAATGTTAGATTCTGCTATCCTTACCATATTTCAGGTTATCTGCTCCCCCTAGTTTCGAGTTAAACTATTTTCATGGCACTGGCTCCTTTTATAAGTAAAGTATCATTTTGTACATTGTGTGTTTTACATTTTCATCACCCCCTTTCCTTTTAGTTGTTAACCTTATTATCTAGATAATACCACATAATACAAGATTTGTCAATACCCCTTCGGGCTATATGGAGTAGTCATTTTGGGTGGATTTTGGTATTATAACTATAACAGCATTTACCATAGTGCCCGATTCTTTAAATGCTCCAATTGGTAACTGTTCGATGTAACCGCTATGGTTTGCTATGATGTTTCTAAAATCAACTGTTTTCTTATTCTCTCTAAATACTATCCCTGATGACATGATAGAGACTAGCTTGCCACCTGGTTTCAGAAAATTAAGAGCATGGCAAACATGACCAATATCTGCCTGTCTATTAAATGGCGGGTTCATAACAATTCTATCAAATATCGGGTCTGGTTTAACTGTTAAAAAATCTGTGCAAATAACTTTTCTAGGCGTTGCTGTACACATTGTAATAAAGTAACGCTTCAATTCGTCACAATACTTGCGGTTAATTTCAATGCTAGTTACAGGCATTGTTATCTTATCTAGCTCCCTTGAGATATTACCTATACCTGCGCTTGGTTCTAAGACTGTCAAGCCTGGGCGGATGTCTGCTAATTCAATAAGCCGTTGCACGATGTTTAACGGAGTAAAGAAACAACCTAACTCTTGAGGTCTGGTAATTTCGCCAGTTAGTAAGACTTGCTCTATTGCGTCTATGGCATCAACATCAAATGTATAAGCCTTATCCTTACGGTTCCACTTACCGCCAGCAGCCTCTAGGACTTTATTTGTCTTAACGTATAGGCTACGTTCTAGTTGTCCTGTCAAAACAAGTTTATTCCCGTTAGTCTGGCAAAGGCTTAATACTGTTAAAATATCTTGTCCGACTTTCATAATTACCTCAATTTATAGTTTAGGCTAAAGCCTTATAAAATACTTTATCTAAATTCTGCAATAGGTATCCCTTCCGTGATGCTCTTGGTTTCATTAAGTAACAAGTTCCATTTTCATTCACAAATGGCTTAAATACCCCTTCTATTTTACTGGTAATAATAGCCCCCTGGCATGATGTGGAGATTTCTAATTTATTACCTTCTTTGTATGCCTGCTTTAGTTTGTCGGGGGTTAATAAACCCCAACCGTCATTTAGCATATTCCTTTCATATTCCCTTTCCCTTTCTCCTTTGTATTGATGTGAAGCCAAATAAACCTCTGTTTTTAGATAGGCGGCTAGTTCTTGGGGGATGTCCTCTTTATCACGAATAAAATCCACAATGGCATTTAAGTATAGGGGTAATTACCTGTTTCTAGAAACTCTGTATAATAGCGATAAACTTCTGGCATGGCGTCTTGGTTATATTCAGGATTACTTTGCCACTTCAATTGCCGTTCTCTTAGCTTGGCTAACATTATCCTTAACCCCCTTATTTTATTAACCCCTTATCGCTACCCCTTAATTTCTGTCGGCTCGTTTTTATTATTTTGCAGTTCGTTAACTAAGGGGTAGAGTAAAGGTTTAACTATCTATTAAGGATAACCCTTTCAAAAGTTTGCTCGATTGTTTCGCCTTCGGCAAAGTCCCAAACCATACGGCGGGCTAGGCTGTCAACCCATTCATTACCGAACCTATCACTTGGCGGGTTACCTTCACAGTGGCAATATTGCCGTATATATGCCAGTGCTTCAACTTCCCGTTTGTCAAAGTCTGATATATGGCGATTGCAGAATACATAATTAGCCCCAAAGTGTACCAGTTCTGCCTGGGGGTGTGGAGCATCACTTGCAAAGCCAGGGATTGACCCGCCGTAACTTTCGGGTCTATAAGCTAGGTCTGCCGTGCCATCGGGCAATATCCAGCTATCTTGACATGTTGCAAGGTCATTCGTTCCGTCAAAACTTCGCCCTTCAAATCCTTTTACTATTGCTTCAACTGTCTTTGTACGCTCTCCGTCCGTCCATGATATATCTATTGAAGCGCCCCCACTGTATGATTTTGACCTAACGGAAAACTTTGCGCTTGGGAAGTGCTTGCTTAGTGTAACCCTAATTAATTTGGCTGTTTCGGCTACTGTTAAATAGCGTGTCTTAGTTTCTGATAATGTCATTTTATTTATTCCTTTCAATTTTATTTTAAACCTTCCATTATATAGGCATATAGCCCCGTTCATTCAGGCATAAGCTTTTTTCTCCTGTTTAGAAAGTTTATTGACTCTCATAATATCCTTAATAATAGAAGGTTGTTTTATAGTCATCTGATAGCGCACCCCGCCAATATGCATGAATACTTCGGGTTGATAATCAACCATTGCGGCGCAATGCTCATTTAACCAGTCAAAACCACATAATACATTATCTATGCCAGGATTTAAAACGATGGTATAGCATGGTTCCCCGTTTGGTGAATAGTCGGCGGGTAAATTGCCCCCTGTGTATAATGTGGTATCGCTCCATGCTGGCTTTTTATTGCCAAGTTTATTATACACAGCGTAGCGGGCATATTTAGGGATAACCCTATCGCCCACAAGTAAACGTACACGCATATAATTAGTCTCATAGAGTAACCACAAAAACGCTAGTCCGATTATCACAATTGCACTTATCATTGTATACCCCCTTTTTATTTTGAGGCTTACCCCCTCACTTCTACCCCTTAGCCCTACTTAGGGGTAGTGGGTGAAGAGATTAGGCGTGTTGATGCCGTATTTTGCCATACTTGAGCAGTTGAATTCCTTGCTTTACCCTCCAGAGCAAGTCTTCAGCTTCTCTAAGGGTTAGCCCACCACCGCTACCACCTACGCCCAACATACGGAGGTTAGCGCTGTTTCCCTGCCCTTCGGCAATGGATATAGCAGGCTCCTCTCCGTTCCCCCTATCTACCGTTGTTTTCTTGGGGATTGTGTACCATAAGTTTGCCATTTATACTCCTTACTTGGTTTATTTTTGAGGCTTACCCCCTCACTACTACCCACAAGCCCTACTTGTGGGTAAGTCTGTCAAGGGATTAGCTTATATCTCTACGTCAGGGATTATATTATTTATGGGTAGGTTTGTGTAATCTTCCCAGTTTTTATACTTCTTGGTGGCGAGTACGTCCTTACTCCATGCCCAATGTGGGGCTAATACCAAACAATCCTCAGCCATTTCTACAGTGGGGCGATTTATTTCACGGTGTATTTGGTATCCAGTGCCACACTCGTGGCAAGGCTTATGGACTGAACTGAAGTTAAAACCATACTCACCCCTCTCTAAATATCCTATTTGGTCATCTTTCACAAAGTGGCAATATGTTGTTATCTTGGCAGGAGCATACACCTTGAAGCCTTTAGCCTTTAATTCCTTGACAAACTCTAAGAGTTGGTCTCGCTTTTCGTCTGTTCGTGTCCTTGTCTGTCCTTTGTCGCTTGTCATTGTCGCTGTGTCCCCCTTAATTTATTTTTGAGGCTTATCCCCTCACTTCTACCCCTTAGCCCTACTAAGAGGTAGTCGGTCAAGAGATTAGCTAGTTCGGGTAACTGTTGGTATTCCTTTGTAAGAGTATAGTTCTGGCTTCCCGATATGAGCCATCAGGTCAAAAATCTCTATAAGCCCGCAATCATTATGGCTACCATCGTGGGCACTTATGGCTCTCACCTTTGATTCTACCAGTGATGGGTAGGAATCTATAAACCCGCAAGTCTCACAAGTAACCTGGAATCGGTTTGCTGTAGTTGTCATTTTATCCCCCTTTCAGTTTATTTTGCTACTATATCACTCTTGTTAAACTCTGCTACAAATATTTTTACGCACTCACTACCAAAATGAAAGTTCTGGTCAAACCTACCTATATTATGTAGGGCATCTGGTAAGTTGGTATAGTGCAAAAATTCATGTGTCCTAGTTCGTTTTTTATGACAATATCCGCAAGGGAAATCCCCTTCAAAATATCCCGTGTATAGCCAATAATGTATAGGCGATTCCCCGCCTGTAACTTTAAGTATTGTGTTCGGTTTTAGTCCTGATACTTTCATAGTTTCTAATCTCCTCACTCCTACCCCTAAGCCCTCCAACTAAGGGGTAGTCGGTCAAGAGGTTAGCTTATGCTTTCAAGTAGTCGAATTATATTATTGACTTGTGCTAGTGCTTCGGGATTATCATTAAACTTGCCTAGCCAGAAGCTATGATGTTTGATTCTACCTTGTATAGTCGGGATATACCTTGCCCATGCGGTACGGTTAGAATAATCAAATCTAAAACTTGACTTACGGTAAGCACACTCTAGGCAATGATTATCTATCTTTTTGCGATGGCATTGCTTACCTTTAGGACGGTAGCAATAATCACTAATCTGGTATTTTAGCGGTTCGTGATTCTCACACTTAAAATTTACCGATTCGGTTACTTGTTGGCAAGTGGTATAACCCACTCTAGTCCATTTAGGTTCGCATATACCAGACTTGCCCAAAAAACAGTCATGGCAATTGAAGTCATGAAAGTCTATTATAGCGTCAGGATTATTAGCAAAGTCATAGCCTTGCTGGTAAGCATTAGCTTTGAAGTTTGCTTCTATTGTTGCCATGTCTGATTGCCCGCTAGGTTCTATTCCTTGAATAAAGTCTACTTCTGGCTTAGGCTTCGATTTGTCGTACCTAGCTTGTGCTAACTTCTGTTTATCCTGGTTTATAGCGCTAGCATGCGGATTGACTAGCGGACGTATACCGCTTATTCTGTAGTTTGCTCTAGCGGTATCACCTTGCGGGCGTTTAACATTATTAGGCTTTAATTCTGCTATGCGGATACTTTCTGCTATGCGGATACTAGCTTGTCGCATAGTCAAGCCTAGGTTACGGGTGTCCGTTTTTGTCAAGATATGCAATAGCCATAGTTGCTTACTGGTTGCTTTTGCATCAGGTGTCTTTAGTGTTACCATGTTTACCCCTTCCATATTTATTTTAATATATTATAAATATAATGGATAACTCAATATAAGTCAAGATAATACAATGCAACGAATATAGATTGACGGGGATATATAGGGGTTGTCTACTCGCGAAAACTCTACCAGACTATTATTATTGGCTATTTACTCGCATTTTAAAAGTAGTTGCAAAATAAGATAGAATCAACAAAGTTAACCACTACATAATTAGCGGTTAGATGACATGGCTTAGTTTAGGGAGCGGACATTTAAAGCATAGTTAACCACTACATTCTTAACGACGGGGAATATATAAACGACGGGGATAACGACGGGGCGTAACGACTGGGTACGACTGGGTACGACTGGGTACGACTGGGTACGACTGGGTACGACTGGGTACCATATGGGGCGTCAGGGGGCTATATACTGGACGTGAATGATATACGACGGGGGTGATTATGTCAAATGCCAGGCATTTAAGGCATAGTTAACCACTACATTACTTGCACTCCAATCTATGCCAGTTAATATGTGTGTTATCGTTTGTGAGGCTTATGCTTATTTAGATTGTGGTAGAGTGGTAGATATGTAAGGTTATCCTTGTCGTGGTGGGATGCTATCAATTAAGAGTGGGGCTATTTATTTAGTCTATTTTTGTTCCACTGGATAAGTCCCACCCATCACCTAGCCTTCTAGTAAACTTAAACTTCTGTTGTTTGTTACCTCGCTCGTGTCCAGACCGTGTTATGGTCTTCATTGATGGTGCAAATCTATTCAATTGCATGAAGGACTTTCTAGGTATTAGCCGTAACGTAAAAGTAGATGTTTTTGGTACTAAGTTGGCAAATGGCAGGGACTTAATTCGTACGTATTACTACAATTCACCAGCTCCGCCATCAGTAGACCAAGCAGGTTTTCAGCGTTACTGGGCTAAACTTAGATGGTTGAATAATATTAGACCGAGGCTAGGTCGTATTGTTCCCAAAACTGTTGATGTTAAGTGTCCTGATTGTCATAAGCCATTCACATATAAAACTCACATCCAAAAGGGCGTTGATACTCGTATTGTTGTGGACGTGATTTCATTAGCCCAGTCTAATGCCTATGACACTGGGATAATAGTATCGGGGGATAGTGATTTAGCTGAAGCAATTGAATGGGTTAGAGAGCATACTCAGAAGAGGATAGAGAATGCCTGCGTACCCTGTAAGTCGTGGTCAGAAGAAATTAGGAATGCTGCCGATGTTAAGATTCATCTTACTAAAGATTATCTTAAAGATTGCCTTTGATAACTTCATGAATATACAAAGAACACACCTTTCGATGTGTTCTTTGGTTCACTGTATACCCTCTACTGACAGAACAGGAGAGGGGGCTGTATTGTGCATTAGATGTAAACATCTAATGCACAATGGGATAGTGACACACTAACTCCGATTTGTCAACCCCTATTTTAGTCTCAATTTGTGCCTAATTTCATAAAGTCTATAATTGTCCATAAAATGGTATAAAATATCACAAAATATACTCTTGCGCTGCCCCTACTTTGTCATTATACCATATTTCAAAATGATACACTACCGACAATCTTTTTAGTCTCTATTGACTTATTTAGTTTCTCCAACTCATCAAGGTTGCAAGGTGGGAAAACTATCTCAATTTGCCTTTGCATGTGCTTTATTATTTCCTCCCTTACTATTTCCCTGACTTGTTTCTCTGTTAATTCAGACATATGAGTACCTCCTATTAGAAATAGTTGACTGATTATATTCGCTATCTTACAATAGTAATTGCGATGGCTAGAGGTTTCCCACCAGATTGTAAACTTACACCAGAACTGAAAGATAAGGTATTGAAAACAAACCCATCCCATCGCCGTTATGGCACTTGTAAGTGGTGTAATATGTTGAGCGAGACGAAGCCCTATCGTGCTATATGCCCTCGTACAAAAACAGTACACATATAAATAAGCCTTCAACCATTTATCTAGTGAACTTATTATTCCCATCTCCATTATTACCAACATCGCAGTAATACTCATATATCTCCAGTTCTGACTTTCACCCAATCACTGTAATACCATTCTGTTATTCTTTATGAATATTATGTCTTATGAAGTTTTTGATTGCTCTTATTATTACTTTCGGTATTAAACCGATAATAGAACAGGCTTTCTTTAATGACATTCGAGAGAAATTATCCAGTATTAACAGCCTAGCGAATTTACCCTTAGCTAACCTTATCGAAGCTGTTTTATTAGCGTTTTTATGTTTTGAGATATATCGTTTATTTGATAAGTTTTGAAATAGCCAGGGGGCATTCAGTTTTAGTTTCTCTCTTGTTTTCATGTAGAGTGTTTGAAAGACCAGTGAACCAATACCAAATAAAAGGCATAATAGCGCTAGCGCTATAACAGCCGTCTCTGATGATTGAACATCTTGAGGGCTAGGAGGCATCTAAGCACCTCCTAACTTGGAGGTTGCCCCCGACTTTTGGGGCAACTTGCCCACTTGTGGGGCAAGTGCTACTTCTAGGGCAAAGCCCTTTACGGTGGTTGACTCTGTTTTTGCTTTGGGCGGTGGCATTTCTATTAGGACTTCATCTGGCAGTAGACTTTTTGGCTTAACCCTTGCCCACTTTTTGGCTATCAACTCATCACCCTGCCCTTTTAAAGTAAGAAGGTATTTAGCCCCTGTGCCTCTTGGTAGTGCCTCAACATTCCGTATGTCTAGGTCTCGGCTATAGGGTATTTCAGTTCGCTTTTTAGGTTCTTTGGGTGTGGCTATAACCTCTAGGGTAACTGCTTCAGGGACAACTTCCTCTTCAACAACCTTTATTCCATCTAGTTTAGTGATTCTAGATTTAATAACATCCCAATCTTTAATCCACCTATCAGGTAGACTCATGTTATTAAACGCATTATCAATAATGTTGACAGTTTCCTCTGGAGAATTATTATATCTTCTCCACATAATGTCATTAGCAAAACCAATCAATCTACCCTTAATTTGTCTAGGATAACCTGTCTCACCATAAGCATAGAATTCAGCTTCTAATTCTTGTCTCAAATAATCTGTAGGATATTTAGGTTTATTAGGATGATTTTTAATCATATGGTATTTTTCATGTTCAAGTGTTCCTTTACTCGCATTCTTAGTTATATATATAATTCCTTTTTTAACATCGGACACAGCTTCATATATATTACCATAATCACCAGGTAAATCCTTTTTAGATTCAACATATTTAATTTCAATTTTCCTCGCAGTAACAGGGAGGGTGGGAGTAGGTGTAACCACAGGCTCAGTTGGGGTGACTTGAGGTTTTAGGTCAGGATATTCTGCTAATACCTCAGATGGAACTGGCTTACCTTCTTTCAATGCTTTTTCTACACCAAACTTATGCATGGCAGGAGAAGTATAAGGCGGTTTCACATATTCCTCTTTGGTCATCTCCCAAGGTTCTTTCACTTCCCCTAGTTCAACTAGTGGTGTAACCTCTGGGGTAACAGGGGGTGCAACCTCGGCTTTGGGAATTGCTGCTGGTTTACGATACATAGTATCTGATATTCTTAAATCTAAGTTCCTGCCTTTATTTTCCACGAAGCCAAATCGTTTATAGTAAGCTATCAACTTAGCTTTAGGGAAATCAAAACCCCTACCACCAGTAGAAAGGGTTATGGTTTTCTCCACTTCATCGGCATAATCGACTAGGTCTTGTATATAATCTGTACCCAACCCTCCTCTTTGTAGTTCTTTGGAAACGTTTATACTTTGGAGTCTAATACTATCGGGTCTTTCGTAAACAAAGGCATCAACCTGGGGATGTTTCTCTGAGAGCATCTCATCAAGTTCACTTCTTGGGGGTTTAACTTTAGGTGTCACCACAGGCTCAGGGGTTACTGGGGGTTTGGGTAAGGCAAAACCTCTCTCCAAGTTCCTGATTGAATTTTCGACACCGAAGAATCCCTTATCAGTTAACTTCTCAGGATGTTTAATGAAATAAGCATGTAGCAATTCATGACGTACAGTCCCCACTAAATCAGGTTCACTTTTATCAACAACAATATCTACTAAACGCCCCTTTCCTTCCACTACATTACCACCTCTGCCTTCAAGGTCAGCAGTCCCAATCCTCACAACATTATCAATTGTAGAGCGTATATCTTCAGGCAACGATTGCATTGCCTTATCATAGGCGTTTTTAACATCATCATTCCTAATAGTAGGTTCTACCACAGGCTCAGGGGTTGATGGGGGTTGGGCTTTTAATTCAGGCACACCAATCGGAGCTTCAACATCGACAAGTGATGACCAAGAACCATCAGGCATTTTAACTTCTATATCTTCAGGTCTTATTATTTCCTTGGTTAAGAAGTCCCCTGCCTCTGTTATTTTCTTATCTGGAATAAATTGCCCCTCATCACGAATACGAAGGAGTATACCACGAGTACCACTCTTTCTTTCAGCATAAGTTTCAGCATATTGTTCTGTGCTAGAAAGGGATACCTGTCCCATAGCCGTTGGTTTTATTCCCTCACTTAGTATCTTTCTTAATGCCCCTTGCGTAGTCCCGTGATACAAGTATCTACCCTCTTCCGCAACAGGCACTTTAGGTGCTACCACAGGCTCAGGGATTGCTGGGGCTAAATCTGGGTAGGTTGCTAATACCTCAGCAGGAACAGGTTTGCCTTCACTAAGGGCTTTTTCAACTATAGCCTTATGAGGTTTATCCTTAATCTCCAGAGAAACATTTAGTGGTTTGTTTAGTATTGAAGCAGCATAATAACGATGGTATCCATCATCAATTAAGAACTTTCCACCTTCATAAATAACATCTATCGGTTCAGATAAATTAATAGTTTCAGCCCATTCCTTCTTGGTTAAACCACTATTCTTTTGAGTCTCAATAACATCGTCAAAATCAGCTCTCCATTTAATACCTAGTTGTTCAGGGTTTAAGGTGGTTATATCTTCCCTAGCAAAACCAAAAGCTGCTCTATCAAGTTCTCCTATAGTTAAGTCAGCATATTCTTTGCTAGTAGCTGACATCTGCCAAGGTTCTTTAACCTTCTCTGCTTTAATTTTGGGTGTAACCTCTGGGGTAACTTCTGGTATAATCTTCTCTGGTTCAATTGAGGGGGTAATTACTACGGGTTCTACTGTGGCTGTAGTTACTTTAGGCTCAATACTAACGGGTGCTTCTCTTCCAACAGTTCTGCGTCCTATATTCTCTGCTTTATCTGCCCTGCCAAGATATCTTACAAATACTTGCCTTACTCTATCCCCTTCTCTTTCGCTACGGACTTCATATAAGTAGGGGTTCCCTTTGATATATTTTACTGTGAGATAAGTCATTATTATTTCCTTTGTTTAACCACTACAATATAGTATAACCATTAAGTAGTTTGTTGTCAAGGGTTTTTGGGAAAATATAAGGTAACTATCCCTTGACAATTAGACCTCTAAATGGTAATGTAAGATAGTGAGTAAGATAGATTTAGAGCAACTAAAAAAAGAGCTAAGGCATCTAAACCGACACCAAACACTTTATAGAGTGTTAAGGGATGAGTTGTCTCTTTCTGGTCATTGGAAAAAGCAAGCACGTGGTAATCCGATGAAAGCCTATTTATCTAGGGGTAAGGTTAAGCATGATGAAGCAAGTTGAACCCAGTTGAACCCAGTATTGGTGATACTCGGATAAGGGTATTGGAATCAGGTTATAAAGCAAAGGAATCTTTTGTGCCTTGTATCCAATGTGGTAGGGGTAGGTGGCAGATATTAAAACATGGGGCTAGTGACCGCCCTATATGTAGGGCTTGTAGTTCATCAAACAGAATGAAGAATCCTATATACAAAGAAAAGATATTAGCAGGTTCAAAGAGGCGGTGGGCTAGACTCGATGAACGGGAACGAATAAGCAAAATGATGAGTGGCGAGAATAGCCACTTTTATGGAAAAACATGGACTAAAGAAATGAGGAAGTTGTTATCAAGGCCGAGGGTTAAGGTTAATATTGGTCACTCCCAAGAGTGGGGTTATATTATTGGATTAGTATTGGGTGATGGATGTGTGCGCCAAAAGAGCAATGGTAATTATGAGGTTGTTGTTGCTTCATCAAGACCTGAGATAGTTGATTTATTTTATGAATCTGTCTTGAGGTTGGGCTTGCATTGCATTTATGGCATTCGTCCTGTAAAGGCGGCTGGTTTTAGTAAAAGTGTTGGTATATGCTATGATGCCACTGTATCCTCAAAGAAGTTGTACTTGTATTTGCGTCCTTATAAATATGATGATTTCCATTTCACTATTCCTGATATTGTTTACAGGTATAAAGAAATGGCATGTGGTTTCCTACAGGGGTTCTTTGATGCTGAGGGTGGTGTTTACCTCGTAAAGAATAGCCTTGTAAATAGGGGGAATATACAATGTTGGTCTAAGCATCTAGACAATCTAATTCAAGTCAAAAGGCTACTAGCAGTATTAGGGATTGAATCCTATGTCCATGAAGAAAAGAAAAAGAGCATATCTACTAGGTTGAGCATAAGTGATTTCGCAAACCGTATTCTGTTTAGAGAATTAGTGGGTTTTAGAATTAAGAGGAAACAAGAGCGGTTAGATAGTATGAAACAAAGTACAAGGCATCAATCTTATACAGCGGAGCAATATCATAAAGCTATAGAGTTAAGGGAACAAGGATGTACAGCTTATGAAATACAAAGTCAAACAAGAGTTAATCATAATACTGCTATTGGTTGGTATTGGGCTAAAGATAAAGGTAGATTACCTAGGACATTACGACAACAACTCACACATGCTCGAAATACTGAGAAATTAGAAACGTTCCTATCTTGATTTCTTGCGCTTCTTTTTGGTAGGCTTTGCATGTATTGTTATTCTACCTTCGCTCCATGCCTTCAAAACAGGAGACGTTCCTTTGGCTCCCCATTTTTGGAATGTATCCTGCCCATACTTTTTTCGTATCGCCGCTACACTTCTCATGTAGTTATTATAAAGGATAACCTTATAAATGTCAAGCCATTTGGGAAAAACTATTGACAAAAGGGCTTTTGTGGTTTATAGTGTAAGTAATGGGTGTTTGAACAATGATAAAACCTTTTTAGTAGTCGGGTGGGTTGCCTTGGGTAACTGGACGGTGTTAGTACACTGGTTATCTTCAACCCAGCTAGTATTCCAGATGAAACTGGCAAAGGGCAACCTACCCAACAATGTAATTCGGAGGTCTGTTTTGTAATAGCGAAGTATGTATTCACAGCGAAGCGCCGAGCCGCCTTGAAAAAGGCACAACGTGCCGCCCGCCAAAAGAACCTGAAACGAGGTAAAAATAAGCGGGGCAAAGGGTAGTTCTAACCTATTATAATTCGGAGGTCTTTTAAACATAAAAGCAATACTTGGTTTGATTTTTGCAGCTATTGGTGTCTATGTGGGTGTCAACCTACTCCCTGGCTTGAATGATACGGTAGCAGTTATCACCACCCCCACCTTTTCCAGTGGGGTCGCAGGTTTGGTGGGGGTAGTCCTCATCGTCTTTGCGGCAATGATAATCTTCTTCATCGTTAGTGCCATGAGCCAAGCAGCGTGACGGAACTTCGGAAATTGTTTGGTAGGTGGTTTTCCCCTGCGAAGGAGACAGTGTAACGAATATAATTCGGAGGTCTTTTAAACATAAAAGCTATACTTGGTTTGATTTTTGCAGCCATCGGTGTTTACGTTGGTGTCAACCTGTTGCCTGGCATGAATGACACGGTAGCCACAATCACCACTCCCACCTATTCCAGTGGTGTTGTCGGCTTGATGGGGGTAGTCCTCATCGTCTTTGCGGCAATGATAATCTTCTTCATCGTTAGTGCCATGAGTAATGCCGCCTGAGCCTATCCTCTATAGTGGTGGGCAGGATAATTTAGGGGGATAGGCTTGTAAGAGTCTATCCCCCCTCTGTGTTATAGACATTTTATTGAGGGGGGAATGTAATAATATGGCAAATGTAACAGGCAAGAAGGGGAGGAAGCTTGGTGGAACAAAAGCCGCAATAAAACAACAGAAGAGGCATCGGATAGCGAAGCGGCAGAAGAGGCATGACTAATGGGTGTATTCGACTTAGGTAATAAACACAAGGCAGCAATAAAGTTAAGACGAAAACGGCTAAAAGAGGATGCTCGTCTAAACCGTGAGATAAGGGAAGCATCAAGAGCGGAGAAGCGAGCAGAGTTTAAGCGGAAACAACTGGAATCAAAAACTGCAACTGCAAGGACTGAAGAGAGGTTCTATGAGGCAAAGCTAGAAAGGAAGCAGGCTAAAAGGGAAGCAAGCCCCTTTAGATTGTCTCTTCCCTCTATAAAGATTAAGAAAAAGAGGCAAGGTAGGAAGTTGAGTAAGAAGAGAAGGATAACGTTGCTCTAAGGGAGTTTAATTATGGCTAAGAAACCTAATAAGTATCCTAATCGGATATATAGTACTAAAGGCAGTGCTGAAAGAGCGAGAAAGAGACATGGCGGGGAGAAAACAAGGGGAGTAGAAATAGCAAGGGGTGGTGGCAGGACTTTAAAGGGTTATGGGGTTGATTGGTGAAACCCTAAAAAATTTAACTATTAAAACACACACAAACATGAAAAAGAAATGCCCATCATGCGGAAACAGGAAGACACAGAAACATGGACGTATTATGTCCAAGTCAGAAGGACGTAAGCAACGCTATTTCTGCAATGACTGCGGGAGCACATTTTATTAAAGGAAAAAAGAATGGCAAAACCAAGACAAGTATCTGACCCCTTTAGTATGGAAACTGTAACCGTGCCACGGGATACGCCAGAATTTGTATCTGACCCATTTAGTATGGAAACTGTAGCCGTTCCCCCACCTGCTGAGAAAGTAGAATCTCCGCCTTCCGAAAGAGAAGAGCCACCTCCAGAGGAAAGGACTCCGCCACCCACTGGGAAGGTGGAAGCCCCACCGACTAGAGAAAAGCCAAAGTTTGTGTCTGACCCTCGTACTGGCGAAACGGTAGCTGTTCCTTCGCCCGTTGAGAAGGTAGAAATTCCATTGATTGATTATGAAGCGATGACTACTACTCAGCGAAGCGATGAGCCTGAAGGTTTATTGCAACCCTTCCAAGTATTGGCACGCATGGAAGAGGAGGATGCTACTGTTGCTCAGATATTAGAGTATATCCAGAAACACCCTGAT
>SDBV01003072.1_pt1 | contig 24868 bp, 20 predicted proteins | sample 2277081 | NCBI WGS metagenome assembly SDBV01 (sample SAMN10402039, study PRJNA504765) | marine sediment metagenome | isolation source: marine sediment core GS10_PC15, 223 cmbsf | place: Arctic Ocean: Southern Knipovich Ridge | collected 2010 | reverse complement strand
CCCACATCGGCATTTTTAAGCGGGGTCAAAGTAGATCAAATTACGATTTTCAGCTATATGCTGTGCGGATTTTTGGCAGCGCTTGCCGGACTGGTTCTTGTTGGGTATTTGGGATATGCAGACCAGAACATCGGCATCGGATACGAGTGGGATTCGATTGCATCAGTTGCGGTGGGCGGTGTCGTGCTGGGTGGCGGTCGGGGTAAAATTTCAGGCACCATTGCCGGCGTCCTTTTAATGACGGTGCTGCTGAACCTGGTTCTGATACTAAAGCTTAGGGTAGAGTATCAACTTGTCATCCGCGGTGTCGTCATCATCGCGGCGGTGGCATTTTATGCCGGGCAATGGCGCTGGAAGCGACTTTTACTTTCAAAAGTCGCTTAAATAAGTCAAACCGGTATCCAGGTATTTTAAAGAATTTTAAGCAAAGAAAAATTTATTATCGATTGCATAAACGGCAAATAGACTAGAGCATCCCGACAACCCACTTCAACCACAAACCGAATGAATTAACCGCTCAATTAAAAACCATTTTCAAAAAGGAGAAGATCATGGCTACCAAAAAAAGAGTAACCACTTTGATGACAATTTTTTTAGTATTTGCGTTTGCGCTTATTTCCTCACTCGCTTTCTCGGCAGATATTTTGCCGGGGATGGTGGACACTACCAAATACAAGAAAAAAGGCCCATGGTTGGCCGGCAGGGCTGCGATTGGGGACACCAATGCCTGGATGACCATGTTCAGCTATCACTTTAAATATGGGATTGAGGAGAAATACGCTAAAGATTTCAAAGGTCTTAAAATAGCTTCCAGTTTTTGGAACCCGATAAAGCAAATCGCGGATATCGAGCAGTTGGTGGCCCAAGGGGTGGACATTCTTTTTATTGATCCGTCCAGCGAGGGCGCCCTGGTCGGAGCGGTGGAAGAAGTTTATGAAATGGGTATACCGGTGGTGTTGGCTTCCACCGGGGTGAATACCGACAAATACACCACCTGGGTTTCCCGGGACAATATCAAAGCCGGTTTTCTGTACGCCAGCTGGATGGGTAAAAAGCTGAAAGGCAAAGGGAATGTGGTTGTTCTGATGGGAATGGCTGGAACCAGCTATGCCGAAGATGTTCTGCGCGGGGTCAAACAGGGATTGTCTGCTTTTCCTGATATCAAGATTCTGGAAACCGCTTATTGTGATTGGTCGCCGGTAAAAGCCAAGGAAACCATGGAAGTTTTTATTCAGTCTTACCCCAAAATCGACGGTATTATTTCTGATGGCGGCCAGATGGGATTTGGTGCCGTGGAGGCTTTGCTGGATGCCGGAAAAAAAATCCCGCCGATCACCGCCGATGACTGGAATGGCTGGCTGCGCTTGGCAAAACAGCAAGACATTGATTTTCTGGCCGTCTCCGGAGGAAACCCGTTATCGCTCATCGGTGTCCAGTTGGCTACCAAAATTATGCGCGGCGAACCGGTTCCTAAAATTGTGGAATACCCCATTGTGACATTTGAAAAAGCCCAACTGGATCAGTACTACCGTCCGGATTTAACCGATCAATACTTTGCCGTAAACGAACTGCCCGAAGCGTGGATTAAGAAATATTATTCGAAATAGTATATTATTTCCCATTACCTCAATTTTCGGGTGGTATCGATGGTGAAGGGATTTAATCCATTCCCTTTGCAGATACCACCCTGAATATTCGAGGATCCGGTCTCTGACCGGATCCTCGCTTCTTAATAAGACGTATGAATATGGTGAAGATTGCTTGCAGAAAAAAACCGCTCTCAAAATAGAAGGCCTCTCTAAAAGCTTTCCCGGGGTTCAGGCGCTTGATTCGGTTTCTTTGAAAATCAGGAAGGGAGAGGTTCATGCCGTGATCGGCGAAAACGGCGCCGGCAAATCCACAATGATGAAAATACTGGCTGGCGCTGAAACACCGGACCAGGGTGCCATTTATATTAACGGGCAGCAGATTCAATCCTTTAATCCCCAATCCGCCAGACGTTTGGGGATCGGCATTATCTCTCAGGAGTTCAATCTCATCCCGAATCTTTCAGCGGCAAAAAATATTAGTCTCGGTCGCGAACCCAATTTTCTGGGCTGGATTTTCCATAAAAAAGAGAGCCTTGCCGCTGACACATGGCTTAAAGAGGTCGAGGCCGATATTCCCCCCACATCTCCCATCCATTGGTTGAGTGTCGGTCAACAGCAGCAGATCGAGATTGCCAAAGCACTGTCACTAAACGCCGGCATCCTCATCATGGACGAATCGGCTTCCGCCCTGTCAGCCTCCGAGCGTGAGCACCTTTTTGCATTGATCGACAAGTTGCGTCAAAATGGGATAACGATTCTTTATGTTTCCCATAGCCTGGATGAAATCTTCCGAATATCTGACCGCGTGACCGTATTAAAAGACGGAAAACTCGTTTATACCCGGCCGATCCGGGAATGCACATCCGATGATCTCATCGCGGCCATGGTCGGTCGCAAGCTGGATCGCATCTATCCGCCTAAATCCGATAAAATTGGAAAGCCGATCCTTACGGTAAAAAATTTGAGTTCCGATGGGATGCTTAAAAACATTTCTTTTGATCTCAGGCAATGCGAAATTTTGGGCGTTTACGGTCTGGTGGGTGCCGGTCGGACCGAACTTTGCAAGGCACTTTTCGGGGTTATCTCATCTAGGGGTGAAATTTCTTTACAGGGTAAATCCCTTGGTAAGCCCAATCCCAGTGCGTCCATTAAAAATGGGATCGCCTTTCTCACCGAAGACAGAAAAAACGAAGGCCTCATTATGGGGCTTTCGGTCAGGAAAAATATTTCCCTGCCAAGCATGGATAAACGATCTACCTGGGGCGTTATCAACGATAAGGAAGAAAGGCGCCAAACCGTCGAACTAGCCCAAAGACTTAAAATTCGTACTCCGACAGTTGAAACTGATGTTTATCATTTAAGCGGTGGCAACCAACAAAAAGTGGTGATCAGCAAATGGCTGCTGGCGAATCCCAAAATATTGATTTGTGACGAGCCGACAAGGGGCGTTGATGTGGGTGCCAAAATGGAAATTTACGCGCACCTGCGGAACCTTGCCGATCAGGGTCTGGCCGTTCTTTTGGTTTCTTCCGAGCTGCCTGAAATCATCGGCATGAGCGATAGAATTCTGGTCATGGGCAACGGCCGGATAACCGGTGAATTCGACCCAACCGAATTTAGTGAAGACAAAATCCTGGCCGCCGGTTTGAGCGAGTCAAAGCAAACCCCTGCTGAAAATCAGGGGCAAACCGCAAGAGATATTTATCGAAACTTCACAGCTAAATTCCGTATGATTCATAAATGGATCATTCAGGCCGACCTTTTAGTGTTTGTCACTTTGCTGGCCTTAATTGTGGTGGGTTTATTCTCGTCGGAGTCCTTTTCCACCCCATATAATATTACGTCAATTCTACGCCATGCCGCCGCACTCGGTATTGCCGCAGTAGGCCAGGCGGTGGTCATGATCTCCGGTGGAATTGACATTTCAGTTGGGGCCATCATATCTTTAACAACCATTTTGTCGGCACTTATCATGAACGGTTCCAACGCCATGATCTTACCTGCCATATTTGCCTGCCTGGGTGTGGGGTTGATAGTGGGTATTTTGAACGGTTTTGTCGTTGTGAAACTCAGAATTGTGCCGTTTATCGCGACACTGGGTATGATGTCGATTGTGCAGGGTGTCGTTTTGTTGATTGCGCATGGACCGGTGGGTTTGATCGGCAACCTGTTTCGCCATATTTCAAGAGGATCGGTAGGTCCTTTCCCATCGGCTCTTATCGTTATCTGTTTTGTTTTTATTGTGGCCGTGCTGGTCATGAACAAAACTTTATACGGCCGGCATGTGTTTGCCACCGGAGCGAACAGTGAGGTCGCCCGTCTGGCCGGAATCGGTATCAACCGGATCACGGTTTCGTCTTACATGGTCAGTGCCACATGCGCGGTTTTTTCCGGTCTTTACCTGACCAGCCGTATGGGCATGGGAGATCCGCTGGTGGGCCGCGGCTTTGAAGTGGATTCCATCATTGCCGTCTTGATTGGAGGAATACCCTTTGGTGGCGGCAAGGGCAATATCCTTGGGGTGATTGCCGGCGTACTTTTGCTTTCGGTATTGGCTAACCTGCTCAACATGTGGAATTTGCAAAGCTGGTATCATCAGATAATCAAGGCGGTGATTCTGCTGGTAGCGATATCGATTTATAAGCAGGAGAGACCCTGAAAAAAATTCCAAACCAAAATCGATAGTCACGGTGTGTTTACAAATTTGAAGCCTAAGCAGGCGCGAATCCTTTACCGGGAAACTATAAATAAAGAGGAATTTTATTATGGCCATTAAAGTTGCGGTTGCCCAAATGAACAGCATTTTAGGTGATGTCGAAGCCAACCTTAAAAAGGTGGAAGCGCTCATGCGCTCGGCTGCTCACTTGGATGCTCAGATTGTGCTCGTTCCTGAAACCTTTACGACCGGCTATAATGTGGCCGACAGACTGCCGGAATTGGCCGATACCATTCCGGGCAAAGTGACCGACTTTTTGGGTAAATTGACTCAGGAACTTAATCTTTATTTTTATGGGAGTTTTATCGAAAGAGACGGTGATCAATACCATAATACCGGAGTATTCATTTCACCTTCCGGTGAGATCCTGGCGAGATATCGCAAAGTACATCTATTTTCCGCGGAAAAAGAAATGTTTGTTCCAGGCGATGAACCGGTAATCGTCAAAACTGAGCTGGGCACTTTTGCTCTAACCATCTGTATGGATCTGCTGTTTCCGGAATATATTCGAGGTCTGGTATTGAACGGAGCGGATTATATCCTGAACACCACCGACTGGCTGCGCTACGGTCCGCTGGATAAATGGGAGTGGCAATACAAACAGATTCGGGCGTTGGCCTGTATTCGCGCTCTGGAAAACACGGTCTGCCTGGCCATGGCCTGTCAATGGGGCAAGGAGGGCGAGTTCACTAAATTCGGCCACTCCTGTATCGTCAGCCCATCAGGCAGGATCCTGGCGGGTATTGAGGAAGGCGAAGGTGTGGTTGTGAAGGACGTCACTATTGAAGGCGTAAAAGAGTTTCGGGAAATCGCCACCTATCTTGAGGATCGCAAAGACCATCTTGATTTATATCGCAAGCAACTGGATCTTTAAAGTCAGAACGGGATCAATTTCAGCCTGATTCGTTGAGCACGGTTGTCTGATATCGCGTCTGAACGAAAAATAGGATTTTTGTCCTGCTTGGCGTTCTGGTGCGGGTTTCCGATTACGGAATACTAGAAGTCTGCGGCTGCCGCCCGTGACTCGGATAACCAATGTTGAATCAGATATGCTCGGCAACCTCTTTTCCGACCAGAGAGGGTTTGCCTTCTTTTAGCTTTTTGTAAATAGATCGATATACTTCGGCGTCTTGTACCACGCAGCCTGTCACACCATCCAGCCGCATCAGTTCGGTACACTTGCCGCAAGCAATGCAGCATTTCTTGCGGTCCATTTCTCCTTTATCAAGGATGTCCTTGGCAAAATCGGGGTAGGCAATGGATTGACGGCCGAAACCGGCCAGCTGAAACCAACCTTCTTTTATTCCGCCGGCCGCACTAGCTGCTCCGAATTCCCGCAGCCAGGAGAATCCGGTTGCCACAATCGGCACCTCGGGAACCGCTTTTTGGATGTCCGCGGCGGCTTTCAGCATTCTTTCCACGGAGTAGAGCGGGTGCTCCTTCGGAACGTACGGGCCCAAATCATATGGCCGACCGACATGCGGATTATAATACGGATTACCGGCGCTGATATTGATTAGGCTAACGCCTCGGTCACGTATCAATTGAGCCAGTCTGATCGGTTCCGACAGATCGATCTGACGATCATTTTCCACGCTGATACCCCAACCGTACGGATGCGGAATCAAATCAAAAGCATTCATGCGCACCGCGATATCGATTTCGCAGGCCGGATGTGCCTTGATCTTGTCGACGATATTGGTCAGAAAACGAGTCCGATTCTCAAAGCTTCCCCCATAAGGCCCCTCGCGGAGATGAGCAGACAAAAGTTCTGAGACAAGATAGCGGTGGCAGCTTTTGATGTCGACGGCATCAAACCCGATTTCAGAAGCCAACCTGGCGGCATCTACAAAGCGATCCTCCAATGCCGCCAAATCTTCATCCGCGATGATCCGCCGCGCGGCGGAAACATGCCCTTCAAGAAGCGGATTTTCGGCGGCAACAATGGGTTCTGTTTTTTCGAAAGGTTTGCTGTATCGGCCTGAATGGGTTAATTGTAGCACGGTATATGGCCTGTGGGCCGAACCGTAGGCCTGTTGGGAGGCTTTCAGCGTGTCCTGCAGCAACGATTGAAAATCTTTTGCGGTTTCTTTGGAGAGCAGCAGCTGTCGAGGATTGGCTTTACCCGCTTCCACCACGGCCGTTGCCTCGAACCAGATCAAGCCGGCGCCCCCCTCGGCGAAACGGATGTATCGACGCCGTGTCAATTCTTGCGGACGGCCCCGCTCGTCTCCATCTACCCCTTCCATGGGATGATTGACCATACGATTGGGAATTTTCTTTGTTGAAATCTGCAGCGGTTCTTTGAGAATGGCGGTATCATCCGCCATGGGCAAAAATATCCCCATCTCGTCCAGTGCCATGCGCAGATCTTCAATGGATGAAAATTTAAATTTTTTGTGCGGGAGCATCGTGTCCCTTTCTGTGGATGGATTTCAACCTAACGGAGAGATCAGGCCGCTTCAAGAAACCGCTCTGCTCGAGTGTCCCGTTTGGACAGTCGATTTTCACTCATTCTGTTTTCAGGTGGATCAGGCATGGGATGTTGCACCTTTTTTTCAGCATGCCGATACTTCAAACCCCTAAAAGAAGTTGTGTTTATTTTACCGGAAACGGCACGCCCGTATCTTCACCCAGCCGGCGAAGCAGGTCCGCATCTTCTTTTCTGATGGGACAGCCTTTTTTTTCGCGCTTGATTTTCGTTCGCCACTCGGGCTCACCTGGGATGAGGATTTCCGAAACCCCTTTAGCCGTCGGTTGGCTGGTGAGATCTTCGATCAACTCATCCATACCCGCTTTGAATTTATCAATAGGGCAGAAGGCTTCAATATCGATGGCCTGGATGTAATGTCCCATAAACGCCTTGTTTTCCCAGTCGTCAAATTTACGAATGATCTGGGCACCATAAGGCATAGAAGTCAGGCGACTGGAAAAAATTTCGATCATCAGTCCAAGCGCATAGCCCTTGGCGCCGCTCATGGGTACAACCGCGTAAGCCTGGGTGGCGTCCGTAACAGGGTTCCCGTCTCGATCCACTGCCCAGTTGGAGGGGATTGTTTTCTTGCCCTCCGCTGCCGCCCGTACTTTACCGAAGGCGACCTCGCTGGTGGCCATATCCATACAGAACCAGGGTTGCTTCCCCGAAGGAACGCAACTGCAAATCGGATTGGTTCCTAAAAATTTTTCCCGGCCGCCAAAGGGAATGACATCGCATTCTCCATCACTCATCACAAATCCAAGGCAATCCTGCCTGGCAATGTATTGCGCATAATAGGAGGCCGTTCCGAAATGATTGGAATTTTTTACAGCCACAATACCCACACCGGCATCTTTGGCCAGACGCACCGCCTGCCGTGTTGCTTCGAGGGTCGCCGGTTGGCCCAATGAAAAATCCGCATCCAGAATGCCGACACCCGCTCTTCTTTTTTCAAAATGAAATTTGGGCTTGGGATTGATCAGGTTTTTCTGTAATCGACGGGCATATAGATTGCTCAGGTAAATGCCGTGGGTGTCAATCCCCCTTAGATTGGCATCTACAAGGATTTCAGCGGTCTCCTTGGCGTGCTGCTCCGAAACGCCGACCTTTTCGAATACCGCTTGTCCAAATTCCTGCAATCGTTGGGCCGGGACTAAAAAATGTTCCTGCATGGGGACTCCTTTTTAAAACCGTTTTAAAATAAAAGGTGAAACAACGCTGCAGCTATACGGAAACCACGGCAAACCCGCCGTCCACCACCAGATTGCAGCCCGTGATAAAGCTCCCGGCGCGCTGTGAAGCCAGCAGTAAGGTTGCTCCCACAAGCTCGTGGGATTCGCCGAAGCGATTCATGGGGGTCCGTCTCAAAATTGTCGCCACTCTTTGCTCATCCAGGATGGCTCGATTCTGCTCAGCCGGGAAAAATCCGGGGCACAGTGCGTTGACCCGAATTCCGGTTTCAGCCCATTCCCGAGCCAAATTTTGAGTTAAATTCAAAATGGCTGCTTTGGCGATGCTGTAAATAAATGATCTGCTCAACGGGCGGATCGCCGCCATGGAAGACATGTTGATAATAGAGCCCGTTTCTTTGCGATCGATCCAGTGCTTTCCGATTAACTGACAACCCATATGAACCGTTTTTAGATTTACGTTCATGATGGACTCAAACTGTTCGTCGGCAATCTCAAAATAGGGTATCGCCGGTGCGATGGTTGCCCCGTTAATAAGGATATCGATACGACCGTACCAATTCATCACCGTGGGTATGAGCTGATCCATTTGATCTCTTTGGGTGGCATCCGTTTTTAAAAAACGGGCCTCATCCGAAGAGCTGTTCCAGTGCTGAAAATGCTCCTCAGCCTTGTCTTTGTTTCTTCCAACCAATACAACTCGAGCGCCGGCCTGCAGCAATCCCCATGCCATTTCACCACAGAGAGTACCTGTACCACCAATTACAACGGCAACTTTACCTTCAAGATCAAACAACTCTTTATAAAACTTTGATGAATTTTTTTCGGTCAAAATGGGCTCCTCAACAGTTCTTTTTTAACGCCGATTTCAAACATTTGGGAGCAAAACGGTAGATCGAAAACAGATATTTGCAACGGCCTCAGATCAGAATGGGAGATATCCGACCAATATTTTTTTGTGGTTGACCGGACCGGTGTTTTCAGGCCGAAATGCAATGTGTTTCGTATACCGGAATGCCGTTTTGCATCTGAAAAATTTATAAGTCAGTATCAATTTTGAGTCAACCGTTTTTTAGACTCGAAACGACTCAGCAGAAAATCCCTCACATAGATGATTGACCATTCATTGTCTCATTTCTAATGCTGATCTCTTTTCTATATCCAGGTTGGTGTACATCGCGTATCTTCGAGGGCCGACAAAGAATCCGACATTCTGTGGATACCGGAAACCGAAAGACGGATCTGCGAATCCTTTGTCATGGCATCATTTCAAAAAACAGAGGGGCACTACATAGGAAAACCCTTGTATCATGGCGCTTGAGGCTTTTAAGGCGTAATAATAACCTTAATGGATTCTTTTCCCTCAACCACCAGCTGGAATCCTTTGGCGATATCATTTAAAGGGAATTTATGGGTTATCAAATCATCCACTTTTACGGTTCCTGTTTCCATAAGGTCGATAGCGTCGATAACATCGGGTGGTCCACAATAATAAGAGGTGAGGATTTTGATCTCATGGGTCCAGAAATCATTTATCGGGATTTCGACCTTTTTGTCCGGTCCGGGAACAGCAAAAAAAACAATGGTGCCGCCTTTATCCACACACTTCCATGCCTGCTTAACTGCAGAAAGGGCGGATACACATAAAATCACGACATCCGCTTTTCTGCCATTTCGCGCAACCAGTATTTCAGGTACATTTTCATGGGCATTGATTGTAAAATCGACTCCTAGCCGGGTGGCATATTCAAGCTTTAGTTCATTTATATCGACAGCGATTATTTTACAATTTTTTGCTTTCCCACATTTAATATGCAGCAGTCCGCTCATTCCACAACCGATTACCACCACCGTCTGTCCCTCTTGGATGCCGGCCAGCTTCTGGGCTCTGGCTACGCACGCTAAAGGCTCAATAAAGGTGCTTTGGTCATAGGTAATTTTATCCGGCAAAATATACGTTCCATTGGTTACTATAGACTTTGGAACTAAAACATACTCTGCAAATCCACCGGGCAGCCTGTCCGCGATATTTGAACATACCGGGTAGAGACCTTTTTTACAGTAATCACACTGCATGCAGGGTACTTTGGGAGCTATAAAAACACGATCTCCCGGTTTAATTTCGCTCACGGATTCCCCGGTTTCCACCACATCGCCGCCGATCTCATGGCCTGGAATCAGCGGAGCTCTGGGTAGCCGGTACCATTCGACGACATCGCTGCCGCAGATCCCACAGGAGATGATTTTTACGAGTATTTCATTTGGGCCGGGCCGCGGTCGCGGCACACTTTCGATTCTGATATCTTTGTTGTTATACCACTTGGCAACTTTCATTTATCTTACCTGTAAAATGGATTTTCTCGCAATACGGTGCAGGAAATAAGCAGCTTAAAATAATAAAATTTCGTTAAATATCAGCGTACAAATGGTGTCGTTGGGTCAATTTCACATAATTTTGAACAACGGTCAACAAGTGCGCTTTTTTGAAGTACTAATTTTTAGGATGTTGTAAAGGTCAAGGGCTTTGCCGAGGGTCCCATTGCCGTGAACGACAGCTATTTACTGCCTGTATCATGGAGACCGGAGATTCAGACTGGAATACGATTTTAAAATAATTAATAGGGGTGTCCAATTCAGAAAATGCGCAAGTTTTTTCCTAATCAAACCCGCTCAAGAACACCGAGCAGGACAAAAAGGGCCATTGAGTGATGGGCCATAACTAGTGTCCGTCCACAAAAGGTAGATTTTGGTTCAGAGCAAGGCTTGAGTAATTTTGAAACCGCAGGCATAGCGGGGCTATGTCGAGGATTTCAAAAGAGCGAAAACGCCGCTCCGGGCCAAAAGATGCCGTTTGTGGATGGACACTATCTATCAGAACCGGCCGCTGCCAACGACCGCAAAATAAAATAACATGAGGTGGCGCCTGGATCCTGGTGTCCGATGGTCCTCTTTCCCAGACGACTGGCGCGGCCGATTTTCGCCATCATGTCCTTTGTGGATTCCATTCCTTTTTTGGCGACTTGCACGAAATTTGTCAGCGCTTCCGGCAGAGTGCGGCCATCTCGCAGGCTTTCTTCCAGAGCCCGGATCGCAGGCGCCAGCGTGTCGAGCAAAGTTTTATCACCCAGGCTGGCTTTGCCGATATCTAAGATCCCCTTTTCCGCTGTCTGAAACATGCGAACCAGATCACTTAAACCCAATTCAGTTTTCCCAGCGCACGCCTGGGCCATTTTAAGAAAAAATGTTCCGTAAAGCGCGCCCATGGCTCCCCCCACAGAATTTAAGACCACAAACCCCACATTATTTAATAGCGTGTCCACTCCGGCTGCCGGGCTTTCGCTCAGCTTTTTTTTGACTTCCCGAAAGCATTTGGCCATGTTGACGCCGTGGTCTCCATCACCGATGGCGCCATCAAGTTCCGAGAGGTATTCTTTTTCAACTTCGATGGTGTCGCACATCGCTTCCAGCGCGTTTAACAACCGGGGGGCGGATATCGTTTCGACCATTTTTAATTTTCCTTATACCGGATCACCATGAACCGACCCAAAGTCATATTTTGTAATAAGGCGTATCGGCCGGCGCTGCGAGCAGCTCTTTCAACTCGTCATCAAGTTTCAAGAGGGTCACGGAAAAGCCCGCCATCTCCAGGCCGGTAAAAAATTCACCCACATAGGAACGACCCACCTTTATCTTTTTCTCATCCAGCATCTGTTTGACTTTTCGGTAGCAGATATACAGCTCGAGGTGCGGTGTTCCGCCGAGCCCGTTGATCAGGACCGCCACTTCGTCACCGGACTGAAACGGTAGATCATCGAGGATCTCCAGAGTCATCTTTTCGGCAACCGCATCAGCGGCCATCATCTTGATTTTAGCCGTACCCGGTTCTCCGTGATGGCCGACTGCATATTCCATTTCGTCCTCGGCCAGGGTAAAGGTCGGTGTCCCCTTGGCCGGCAAGGTGCAGGGTGACATGGCCACGCCCAGGGTTCGGCAGTTGGCGTTGGCCTTTTCTGCCGCGGCCCGGCATTCGGATAAGCTTCCCCCCGCAGCCGCTTTGGCACCGGCCGCCTTCCAGCAAAAAAAGGAGCCGACCACACCGCGACGTTTGGACGCTTCTTCTTTGGGCCCGGAACCGACATCGTCGGTGGATATCGCCTGGGCCACCTCAATACCCATTGCTTGCGTCATATCTGCGGCCAGTTGAAAATTCATCACATCACCGGCATAGTTTCCTAAAAGAAACAGCACCCCCTTACCCCCATCGGCCGCCTTGGCGGCTTCAAAACAGGCAAGCGGCGGGGGCGAGGTAAAAATTTCACCGGCAGCTACGGCATCGAGGATGCCCTGCCCGACGAAGCCGATGAAGGCCGGTTTATGTCCGGAACCGCCCCCGGATACGATGCCGACTTTGCCTTGGATGGGTCCATCTTTTCGTACCACCACCCGGGCAGTATCCAGCTTGCGTACATATTGTTGGTGGACATCCAGAAAACCTTCCAGCATCTCATCCACTACATCATAAGGATCATTGATGAATTTCTTCATGTTAGCCTCCACATGCTAAGGGTTGCCCACTTACCGGTTCGCCGGTGTGTCCGTTGCTATGATATTATTAGTATCTGGTGTTTGAATAAAAGCTAAGATATTTCTTTCAGATCAAGGCAGGTTAAAATTTGAGCCTGTTGACAAATCCCGCTTATCCGGGACATGGAAATTGGGCAAAAGGGACTGTTTTTCAAAAGTCTCATTTAGACACCCGCCAACGGGTTAAGGGTTCCTATTTTTCATGCTCCCGCGCATAGTCACAAATTCTCCGGATCTTGGGCTCTGAACGGCCGCCGGAAACATACTCTGAGTTCATCCAGATCGTCACCAGGCTTTTTGCGAGTGCGATTCCCGTGACCTGCTCCCCCAGGGTCATAATGTTGACATTATTGCTTTTTATGGAACGCTCGGTGGAATAGGCATCCGAACAGATGGCGGCGTAGGCGCCGGATACTTTGTTGGCGGCAATGCACATTCCGATTCCGGTGCCGCACATCAGGATGCCGCGATCATGTTTGTCGGATGCCACCGCTTCGGCCAGGGTAATGGCCACGTTGGCATAGATCGGATCATCACTGCCGTAATCTTCGCATTCATAACCCAGTTTGACCAAATGTTTTATGATGGCCTTTTTGAGTTTGGCGGCATGTGGATCACAGCCGACAGCTATTTTTTTCATGACTTCTTTCCTAATTTTAAATACTTTTCAGAATTCAATTTATCTGTGAAAACCATGCCTATGTGATAATAGATTCGCTCCTTGAACTTGTTTGCTAAAGGGCATGACTTGCGGCTATAATCGGCAAAACGGATCAAGAGGTGCCCGGATCAAACCGATTCAAGCAAAAAGTACACTTTTTATAAAATTGACGGAACCGGTCATCACCTTTTGAATTTTTGCCAGATCCACCGGTTGCGAAGCCCTGCGGGGAGAGGCATCCGGCGCCCGGCGGACTCTCAAGGGAATCTCCAGTGAGAGTGGCACGGGATCAGAGCCGGCAAGCAATTCTTTTAAAACCGTCCGGTAATCGATGCATCCCTTGCCGATTTCTGTAAAATACCAGCCGGAGTCATCCATGGCTACATCTTTTATATGAAAAAAAGCCGTCTGTGCAAGCACATGTTTATAGTCCTCTTCCGGCTTAATTTTACCAAAGCAATGGGAAAGCAGATTACCGAAATCGTAGTTAATTTTCACCGATTCCAGACCGATTTCTTCAATGGCGCGTGCGGCGGGTTCGGCTGAATCGATCACGTTGGCCTTGCCGTCACCCGGATTTTCAAGAGCAATTATTATATCCAGGGCCTCGGCTGTGCGTCCCAGCACCCCAATATTTTTCATAAACCGGATCTTATTTTGCTGTGAGGCGGCATTTGAGATAATATATTTCGCACCCACATTTTTGGCAAATGTCATCCGGCGTTTGAAAATATCGACAGCACCCTTCCGGGCCAGATCCATATGCGAGGAAAATGACAGGCATTTCAACCGGAACCTAGCCAGAAGCGCCCGGATCCGGGCGGCATTTTCTTCATTGAAATATGCTTCGGTAAACGGAGCCGTGTATCCTTCTATAAACGCGATTTCCACCAAATCCACGCCGGTCTCTGATATTTCGCCAAAAATGACGTCAAGATCATACCCGTCATAAGCTGCCGTGCTGATGATTAAAGGGTTGTTCATAAGGGTTATAACTTTCCCAAAGATTGTTCTTCAAAGTCAACCGTACGGGCACATTGGGCTTGGTACAAGTAGTCAGTACTTCCGATTTGACCGCCTTTAAATGCCACTTCCAGTCCATTGAATTCCGGTTTATTACTGAATACATAACAAAGCGGCGCAGCGATTCCGATTGGTTTTGAAACTTGTAACGCTTCAATTTGAAAAGATTGCTGTATCCTGCCGGCCGTATCCCCCCCTGCAATCACCATCCTTTTCACCCGGGAGCTACAAATGATCTCACACAACATTTCACCCAGCATATTACCCAGTGCCTGGTTGGCCTCGGTATCTGTTAAAGACAATTTTACGCATATCTCCTTCATGGCTTTTATTCGCCCATCCTGCGGTCCGATTGCGGTGTGCAGGATGACGGAGCGACCCTTCGCCAAAGTGTCCAGGGCCCGGGCGACAATTTTTTGTTTTAGAGACGTTGGGTCATCGGAAGCCAGCAGATCTTTTGGATGTATTGCGACATCAACAAAGCCGTTTTTTCGAGCCCAGAGTATCTGCTCTCCGGTTACGGTGGCACAGCTTCCTGAGAGGACCAGAAGGGGGCCCCTATCAGTCCCGCCTTTATCGGGTGAACACATTTTGTCCGACTCCGACAGAAGACCGTCCTCATTCCAAGCAGCCGCCAAACCGTATCCTAATTCCTGAGATCCCACAAAAAATAACGATTTACTTTTAGAAGTCCTGCGAAAAATTGTTTCACAGACTCTGTTTAGATCATTATCAGTAATACAATCAAAAAAAATTATCGGCAATCCGGCTTCAACAAATTGTTCGATTTGTGAATTTATCCGTGCCGGCCCCGCGGTTATGTCCAGGATATTAATAAGGCCACTTTTTAATTCGGTTTGTTTAGCCAGATGCCTGCGCAGATCCGCTTCTTGCATAGGGGTTACCGGGTGTTGGGATATGGACGGATGGCGGTCCAGACGAAAGATGTCACCACCGCCCACAGCCGCAAAATGATTACCGAATACCGTATGGCGTCCAAGTTTCGGTGCGGCCGCGAGCACCGGCACAAATTCCGGCGAGAAGATTTCTTTGCCGAGCTCAATGGCTTTGCCGATGTTGCCCACCCGGGCGGAAGAATCAAAGGTGGAGCATACCTTATATAAATAGATGGGGGCCTGATAAGAGGCCATGACCAAAAAGATCGGTGTTAAGGCCTGCTTGATGACATCCGCGGAGAGTGTACGCGCCGTGCCCGAAATTCCCACGGCCCGCACCCGGGGGAAGTGATGTTTCAGGTAGGACGGTGAAGGCGGATGGGTAAAAATGACCGTGGGCACCCCTGACTGGGTTAAGGTTTCGGCAGTGGCCGTTGTTCCACTGAAGTCATCTCCGTAAAACCCGATCAGAATTTTTTGGTTATCCATAGGTTTATATCGCACCCCAGGCCTCAATGGCCACCTTCAACTCCCGGCCCAGCTCTTCGCCTTCCAATTTTCCGTATTTCATCATTAGATCGATCCCCTGCCGGAATGCTCTGGCTCCTGCCGCAGCCCCCATGGGATGCGCATGAATGGCACCGCCGGCTCCGATGATGAAATCGTAACCCAGATCATTGAATAGTTTGGGGATATGTCCCTGCTTGATGGCGCCCCCGGCAATGGGCCAGACTCCGGGAGTGTCATGAAAAGGGCTTCTGAGGCCGTGGACTATCTGGATATACTTTGTATAATTGAGTGAAAATTTCCCGTAGGGTGTGGGGATACAGAGCAGATCCACGCCGGCCAGTCGAGCCAGTTTGCCGTACAGCAAAGCGGAACTGATTCCGTGCCAGGGACTGGCATACATGGCTCCGCCGAAATCAAGGTGCGCCAGAATCGGAACTTTAATTTTAGGGTTGCGACAAAGAGAAGTGATGAGCCCGAGGCCCGCCGGCAGGTAGTTTACCAAAAGGGCGCCGGCCCCCATATCTACCGCCGCCTCCGCCATTTTAATGCATCTTTCGGGTTCGTCAGTAACGTTTACCGCATACAGCTTTTTTTCTCCCGTCTCTTTTTCGGCTTTTCTCAATTTGGACATGTAATGTTCGATACGTTGCAGCACCGGTGACTGTTCCGTATTTCCCAGCACTTCATCATCTTTGATGATATCCGTTCCCCCCGAGGCGGCCTGGTAGAGCAATTCAGCGCCCTGCTCCGGAGTGATTCCGGTTGAAGGCTTTATCATATTATTTAACAGGGGTCTTTCAGGTACCCCCAGCATCTTACGGATACCGCGGATTCCAAAACGCGGCCCCGGAAATTGCTTAACAAAGTGCTTTGGAAATTGGACATCCAGCAGCTTGATGTCTCCGATCATGGAAATATTGCCGAAAATGGTGGTCAGCATCATCGGAATCTGAGGACCGAAATTTTGCCAGGGAAATCCAAGCCGGATGATGAACACTTGAGCCCCTTGTGGGGAATTGGTGAACTGTTCCGTATCCGGTATTTCATATATACCAAGCACCTTGCCCCGGAACCTTTCAATCACCTCCGCGCTTTCGCCCGGCACCCGGACCCAGGTGCCGGTGGTTTGCTCAGCGGCCATCATAACAGCCAGCTTTAGAATCTCTTGGGGATCCTCTATCTCTTTTTGCAAAAGATATGTTCCAATAAGATAATCTTCAGCATTGGGATTTTCCGGTAAAATAAAATGATCTAAATCGATCATTTGTCCCATCCTTATTTTATACCCATCATCATGCGCGCCTTCTCCGGTGTCGCGACTTTTCGCCCGACTGACCGCGCAGCGCGAACCACCTCTTCAACCAGCTCCGCGTTAGACCGGGCGCGTTTCCCAGAAGATAGAAACGGTCCATCCTCGTAACCGACCCTAACATGACCTCCTTTTTCCAAAGCCGGCATAAAATCTTTAGCCCCTTTGGCATGATGACGTACCAGAAACCAGATACTGTCATCAGGAAATTCCGGTAAAAAAAAGTCAAGATACTTGTCCTGGTACGGCAACGCATTGGGGACATCAAAAATAAGGCCAAAGGTATATGGGGGTGAAACTAAACCTTTGTTTATAAGTTTAGGCATACAACTGAAATGAGAAAGATCGAAACAGTCGAGAAAGGGGACCAGATTTTTGTTCTTCAACTGTTCAGCATACAGAAATATATCAGCAATTTTGTTATTATAGACACCATCCCACAAGTTGGTAGAGCCCAAATTCAAGGACCCCATCTCCACGCCCGATACTGTAAAAGAGCTGCATCGTTGTTCCAGCGTGTGTTCCGGTGCACCGCCGGTAGAGCCTTCGATGATGATGGGACAGTCTGTATTAATTTTTTCGATATCGCTTTGAAAAAGAGAGGTATCTATCGTTTGTAAGCCGTTTTCATCCCGGACATGCAGATGGCCCATGGCGGCGCCCGCATTATAAGAATCTATAACTTCCTGGGCAACATCCATTTTGCCGGGAAATTTTTCTTCCTGCTTTTCCCCTGGATACGGTGCTACGCAAATAATTAATTCATCCATAATTGTTTATCCTTTTTTTATTTTAACGAGAAAATTTTGGTCTCGATAAATTTCCATGTTTGCAGGTAATCGCTCCCGGAAATCAGTTCGTTAAACTCGTCCATACCGATCTGATCCAGCAGATTCCATATCTTGTTGGATATTCTGCTGTTGGCTTCAAAGGTTCCCAGGATGTCCCAACGGGTGGGGGATGTATCAGAGGTCAGATAGTCATTGTAGTTGTATTTTTTCAAATAATACAAAAACTCGACATACTCCAGAAAATGCTTGGTACCACAAAAATAATCCCAGTCCCATTTTCCATCGTTGTCATTGATGTGAACGTAGCATTTGTAGGCGCTTTCCGCCAGCATTACAAATGCTTCGGCCGGATTTTCATTGCCGTACATGGAATGTCCGAAATCGAGAGTCACCCCCATGTTTGTATTCTGGATATCGTTTAACAGGCAAAGCGTTTTGGTCGCGGTGTCGATAAAACAGCGCCCCCTGGTTTCACTGGGCTTGTATTCAACGAAAAGCGGAATTTCCGGATTATAGGATCCGGCCTCGCCAAATGTTTCCACCAGGTATCTCCAGGTCTGCGCGTAGTCATACTGGAAAGCAAATTCATAGCCGTCGCCCAAAGGACAGCAGGTTACTTTGTCGGCACCGACCGCCGCCGCGAAATCTTTGGCTTCTTTGATAAACCGCACCGCCTTTTGTCGGATTTCTTTATCGTGAGACGTCAATCCACCGTTGCGAAATTCGGGCTCGGCTTTTACATTCACATTAATCGCTGCGATATTTAAGCTGTATTTTTTCAGAAGCGCTTTGGTTAATTTCGGGTCGTTGACCTCATAAGGATAGACAATTTCAACTCCGTCATAGCCATTGATATTTGTCATCAACTCGAATTTTTGTTCCAGATCAAGGGGCTCGTTATATTCATGAAAACGATCTTTGGTTCTCGATAGATACCCCGTTATAATCGACATTTTCAGCATTGTGCCCTCCTTAATTAGTTATCTTCGGTCTGTTCCGAGTGGCTTTAATGCGGCGGCTCGGTTTTGGCGGCTCTGGAAGGAAATATTTTACCAACAATTTTATTTTTTAAGTCCTTAAACCATTGAAACTGGCTTAATATGGTCCACACGATAATTAGAAAAAGAATCAATGAAACCGGTCGGGTGAAAACCGGCATAAAACTTCCCTGGGATACCATCAAGGCTCTTCGTAGATTTTGATCCGCCATGGGACCCAGTATAACACCGATCACCAGCGGTGCGATGGGGTACCCCATTTCGATGAGAAAATAGCAGATAATTCCCACCGGAACCATGAGGTACAGATTGTATAGACTCATGCCGAGCGCATAGGAACCGATGATACACAGAACGCCGATGATGGGCATAAAAAGCTGGGTCGGTATCCGCAGTACCTTGACCACCTGTTTGGCTAGCAGCATGCCCACCACCCACATTGCCAAAGATGCGAGCAGTAGAATCGCAGCCACCTCGATAATGAAATTGGGATGTTCAAATGTTATCATCGGGCCCGGGGTGACGCCGTGCAACATGAGCGCTCCAAGCAGCATGGCCGCCGGCGGACTGCCGGGTATGCCTAGATTCAAGAGCGGTATCATAGCGCCGCCCACGCAGGCGTTGTTGGCTACCTCTGTGGAAAGTACAGCCGTGTAGTCGCCCTTGCCGAATCGTTCCGGATGTTTGGATGCATTTTTAGCGACCCCGTAGGAAACCCAGGCGGCAATATCCTCGCCGATTCCCGGAACTGCGCCGATTCCAACACCGATCAGGGCGGCTCGAATAATTTTGGGGATATTTTTTACAATCGTACCGAACTCGGGCAATATTCGCTGAAACTTCTGGGTTTTGCCCATTTGAAACCGGTCCTTGAGAACCTGAATAATCTGGGGAATCCCAAAGGCGCCAATTAAAACGGGAACCACCTCTATGCCGCTGTCAAGCTCCGGGATACCAAAGGTAAACCGGGGATAAAACTGCAACATATCACGACCTACACAGGCCATAAAAAGCCCTAAAAAACCGGCGATCCAGCCTTTAATGACCAAATCCTGGCTGGTTAAGGTACCGCTGATGATAATCCCGAAAAAGGCCAAAAGAAAAAATTCAAAGGATGTAAACTGGAGCGCGAAAAATGATATCACCGGAGAAATACTAACCAGGATCAACATACTGAGAATTGTACCGATGGCCGAAGCCGTGGTGGTCAAGCCGATGGCCCGGCCACCCTCACCCTTTAAGGCCAGCGGATACCCGTCCAGTGCGGTAGCCGCCGAGGCAGCCGTTCCGGGGATGTTAATTAGAATGGCCGCATAGGAACCACCATAAGTGCCACCGACATAAATTGCCAGCAGAGAGATCATGGCGGTGGCCGTATCCATGCCGTAAGTCAAGGCGGTCAAAAGGGCCACGCCAAGTGTGGATGTCAACCCCGGCATTGCCCCGAACATAATTCCTAAAATAACAGAGCCAAAAAGAATGATGATATGAATGGGGTCAGAGGCTAACTGAACTACCGTTTGCAAAAAAAAGGCGATTCGTTCAAGAACGACCATTGCGTTTTTGTCCCTTCATTAAAATTCGAGGTACCAAAGGAAATCCGTAATCGCCACAACCAGGCCTTCAAACGGCATCGGCACCAAGAGAAAATATTTAAAGACCATGCCGATAGTAAATGGAGAGCCAAAGGCGATGATCATTGCGGTCCGGTATTTTTTCCGGAGCGTCGGGTTGTGGCGAATCAGTCTCCAGGCATAGAAACTATATGAAGCTATAAAACAGGTTGCCAGGATATCAGCCGGAAAGGGTATGATCCTGCCCAGGGGGTCATTGAGACCGAGAGCAAAATAAAGGATGAGAACAATGATGCCCGCTAGGTAGAAAAAAAAAAGCTTTTTAAGCAGTTCAGCATCATTAAAGTAAAATGAAGTGGTGAAAACCACCAGGAACAGGACGGCACTTATAAAAAAATCAATCCGTGGAATCATGAGGTAGACAAAGGATAGAAACAAAACAGCGATGGCGTAAAATCGTAGATTGGGAACGGTATTTAAAAATTGTAAAAGATTTTTGCTCAACAACCAGCGCAGGGTTTCACCAAAAGCCTTAAAACCGACCGTCTTTAAAGCTGTTCGGCAGAGCAGAGCACCTAAAAGCATGATCATGGACCCTACGATTAGCGGAAAAATCGCAGGAGAAACATACCAGACGTTCTGAACCCCGCCCCAGCTGTCTTTCATGGGCATTTTCACCGCTTGCAGAATTATCCACAATCCAAATAGGGATATCGCTGCGCCTGAATAAATATCCGCCTTACGCAGTTTGTCTTTTTTCATCATGATAATTACACCCTAAATTTATTATCGTTTAACTTTTATAACCCGGGCAGGAAAAGTCGTTTAAATAATTTGTGCTTGCGAAACCCCGCAAAAGTGCCAAGAAAAAAAATGGGTTAAACGGTTTAGCGCCTTTGCCGGAGTTTTCACGGATCGCACTTATTGAAACCGGGCCGGGTGTATGTTACACCCGACCCACTTAATAGTGTTCAACAATATTGTTTAACTACGGTTTCGGAATACCGAGGGTCGCCGGATCTACTTTGGCGGCTTTCAGATCCCAAAGGGTCCAGGCAAAATTGGATTCCAGACTGTCGAACACGGCTTTGGCTTCCGCCCCGGTTTTACCGGACAGCAGGTAGTAATTGTCCTTGGCCCAGTTTTTGAGCTTGTCGGTCGCGATGGCTTTCTTGAAGGCGTCTTCTATTTTGGCCTTGACCTCAACCGGAGTATCGGCCCGAACCGCAAACCCGATGGCCTGGGCAATCGGCAGGTATTTGGAAAGGTTGGGGTAAGATGTGAAGGCAGAGGGGATGGTTCCGAGAGTCGCCACATCAAAGGAGTCCGGAATCAACATGGCCAGCGGTCTCAGTTTTCCGCCCCGCAGCAATTGCTGTTGTTCGGCCAAAGAGGTAACGACAACGGAAACCTCGCCGGCCATTGCGGCATTTTGGCTCGGAGCAGATCCTCCGTAAGGAATATAGTTGAATTTGGCTCCGGAGCCGTTTTCAACAGCCAGCAGGTTGAGGTGATGGATCGAACCCGCAGCACTGGCGGAAGCCCGGATGCTCTTTGGCGATTTTTTGGCGGCTTCGATCAGGTCTTCCAGAGTCTTGTAGGGCGTGTCGGGCGTCACGGAAATAATATCCGGTGAGCCTCCGACAATAAAAAAGTCCCAAACATCCATTTTTTTATCCCAGCCGCCCTGGACACTGGCTGTGACCACGGATTCGGAAAGTCCGGATAGGGTGTAGCCGTCTGCGGGGCGGTTATACACGTAACTCATTCCAACGGAACCGGAGACCCCACCGGTTTTGTTGATAACGTTGATATTTACACCCAGAATCTTGGCCATTTCGGCGCTGATTATCCGGTTGCAGGTATCTGTTCCCCCACCGGCTGACCAGACCACGACATTGGTGATGTTTCTTTTCGGAAATTCTTTGGCATAAGCGCCAGCGGTGACGGCCAGAAGAACAATCATACAAAAAATTAGAGTTTTTTTCATTGCAAGTCCTCCTCCTATGTTGTTACGTTTTGGTTTAAGGACCATGCGGTCCCGTGGTTTTTGGCCAAGGATATTTTTTCTTTCCAAACGGATCTCAGCGCCGCTTGGACAAAAACCGGCAAAGCGGAGCAGTCTATTTTTAAGTGTCAATCCATTTCCCGGCCAGACAAAATTCATTTATTGTAGACTCGCATCCCCCCTTTCATTAAATTTGCGTTGTTTTTAACGACTGGTGTTTTTATGTTACTTTTTCCCCTTCCCGTTATTATCCTGTTTTAGATATACGAGAGATTTTTTGTGATGCCGGCGCATTGCATTTTCGGCAGCTTCCGGATCCCTCTGTTTGATGGCCTCAATCATCGCCAGGTGTTCTTGAATGGTATCATTGGGCGGTCTGATCAGACCTTCGTAATGCACAACCTGATAGCTGAAGCTAATAATGTTGGTCGTCAGCAAAGTACTTTTTAAAAATTCTTTGGAACCGATATCGATTATGAAATTATGAAATCGACGGTCTTCGCGAGCATACCCTTTATAATCTGAAATAATTTTTTGTTTGGCAAAGAGCTGGAAAAAACCCTTTAGCTCTATTATCTGAGAGTCGCTGATTTTAGAAGCCGCCCGCCTGGCAGCAAGCCCCTCTAATACTTCACGCAACTCAAAAATAGAAACCATCTCTTCTTTGCTAAATAGCCGCACAAAAAATCCTCTGCGAGGAATAGACTCAACCAGTTTTTCCTTTTCCAGAAATTTCAGAGCGCCGAGCAAAGGCGTGCGGCTGATTCCAAGATCCCGCGCCAATTTTTCCTGGGGAATTTTTTCACCGGGTAAAAGGTTACGATCAATGATCATTTTCTTAAGAATCGAATAGACCTTTTGATCAAGATTTTCATGTTCTGCGCCTAAATTTATCATTCTCTGAACGCTCTTGTTTTATGTTAGGCCATTGTGTGAAATTTTTGTGAGGATGGAAGGAAAAGTTAATATTGTATTTTGTATTCAAAATTGTAATACTGTTTCGGGAAAGCCTTGTCAAGATAAAATTTTTAAATTTAAGATTAAAGCAGCCGCAACGAATCGGCTTGAAAACAACGGTTTTTATCGAAACTAAGGAAGATATCTTATGAGCAGCACCGGTGCGTCCGCATCTTTATTAGAAGCTGAGGCCGACCCCTGCCTGGCTGGATTGTCGGTAAACAAAGTCGAGGCGCTTGAGAAATGGATTAAGGGAAAAACCCGGAACCGACCTTACGGCTGTATCATTTTACGAAACGGTCGGATCGGAGTCGAGTTTTATGGTGGTGGTTTTGCCGCTGACAGCCTGTTTGAAATCGGCAGCATCCGCAAATCATTTAACAGTGCCTTGATCGGTAGCGGCATCAATGAAGGTAAAATCAGGTTGGATCTCAACGCCGCAGATGTTTGGCCGGAACTTGTGGATATCAGTGGTGATCCAACAGATGCACATATTACCCTCCATCAGTTTGTCAGCGGTGTTTCCGGCTGGTTGACTCCCGATCCACCCGGAAAATCTTTTACATACAACAATGCCGGATTCACAGTGGCGGAAAAGGTAGTGGCCCGGCTCTATGGATTTGCCAATGATGAAATTGCTCCGGAGGTCGAAAAACGATTCAAAGGCGTCTTAAATAATCGAAGCTGGCATGTTTATCATTTCACTAAAAAATTCAACAGGCTGGATATTGATAATCCGGGTTCCAAATTGGCGATTGATTCCACCCTGCGCGATCTGATAAAATGGGGATATCTGTGGCTCAACAAGGGTGTCTGGGAAGGACAGGAGCTGATTCCACCCGATTATGTGGCCCTTGCCACCCGGCGGGTAAACCCGCGAATTCCAAATGCGCACTACGGCTATAACTGGTTTGTCAATACCGGCAAGATGCTTTGGTTGCAGGCGCCGGGGGATTCTTACGGACATGCCGGATTTGGGACATTCAAACCATCGGAAACAGACAGCCGGGCCTTTTTGTGGATATGTCCCAGCCTCGATATAACCGCTGCCGTTGTTACGGACGTTAAAGTCGGGTTTGCCAACGATTTTCTTGAGGTCCCGATGAACTTGACGGCAGATTGGATTACCCGGGTGGCTGCAACCGCCGAATCTTAGTCCGGTTATTTTTAAACGCGATCTGTTTATTTCATTCGTCTTTGCTTGAAAAAAACGCACTCTTGCAGAATCTGTGTAAACCAGGAGATTTTCATATTTTAATAAAGAATAAACCATAAAGATTGGATGTCTCTAATCGGTCTTAAAAGGGGAATAGCATGAAAAAATGGAAATTTTCGGTTAATGCCGGTTTTTTGGGTAAAAGAACGGACCGTTTCACCCAGTATCAGCCCGAACGCCCGCTGAAAGATAAAATAAGGCTGGCAGCGCAAATAGACGGAGTGGCAGGTGTTGAACTAAAATATCCCAAAGATTTTAAAGATATCAACCGGATCAAAAATTTACTGGACGCGCATGGATTGACTTGCTCGGCCGTCAATGTAGATATCAAAGATGCGGCTAATTTTCGATTCGGGGCGCTTTCCAATAC
>SDBV01003071.1_pt1 | contig 24876 bp, 16 predicted proteins | sample 2277081 | NCBI WGS metagenome assembly SDBV01 (sample SAMN10402039, study PRJNA504765) | marine sediment metagenome | isolation source: marine sediment core GS10_PC15, 223 cmbsf | place: Arctic Ocean: Southern Knipovich Ridge | collected 2010 | reverse complement strand
TCTGATGGAATTGGTTCCAGTTCGTCAGAAGTACTTTCAATCAGTTCCGGTTCTTCCTCTTTTTTTGCTTCTCCAATTTCAGTTTTAGCAAGAATAGTTTCCTCTTCAGTAATTTCATTGAGCTGTTCTACAGATTCTTCAGGTTCTTTTTGCTTTTCTAGTTCTGATGGACGTTGTTCCAGATTGTCAGAAGTACTTTCAATCCGTTCGGGTTCCTCCTCTTTTATTGCCTCTCCAATTTCGGTGTTTAATTCTTTGGAATCATTTTCTTCAGCATCTTTTTGGGACGTTACCGGTTCGAAGGGTACTTCCTTTACTAATGTCTCTGTATTTTTCTCACCAGGTTTTGTATTCGTATCAAGAATATTTTCATCCGTAGTTTCTTGAATGAAATCATCGTTATAAGAAATCTTATCGTTGGTGCATTTATACCAAAACAATAGTATGGCTAAAATAGTAGCAGAAATAATAAGCGAAGCAGCTCTTTGTCGTGACATTAGTACGGAGATTAAATATTACTTATTAGGCTAATTTTTTTAAACTACTTAATTTGTTGTTCACGCTCTTGTTGGTGTGATACCAACAAGCAAAAAGACTTGTCTGTATAAAGTTAGTACAAGTTCAACAACATAAAAATACTTTTATAAACGTTTAATTTGAATTAATTCCAAGTTTCAACAGATAGATTTTGAGTACAATTGGTATTTTAGGAGAACTTGGTTTATATTCTTATCCAAGAATACACATTTATTTTGAAAATACTTAAGTTTTTTAAATGACTCCAGAGGTCATGACGTACCATTTATGTCTTGAATGAAAGTGTGATGCAACATTTAATTCCTTTTTTCTATTTCTACATGAGCAAATGAAGAAGCGTTTTGAAAATATGGGCGTGAATATTAATATAATTAAAAGTAGAAGGAGGCGAATTATCATAAATCAAAATTCTTGCTTAAATTTTATGAAGTGTACGACGAAACGTCCTTCCCATACTATTAATGAATATCATTGTTCATGTGGTGTTTTCAATTAGTGTATCAAAATGGAATATTTTTCATCGAAAAGTAAAGCGTAAATAAATTCTGTGGATAGTCAGTCAATGTTGTGATTTATAACTCGTTACAAAATTTAATTATTTAGGTAAGGTTTTTTATAAAATAAATGCCGCAAGCTTTCGCTTGCGACAGAAAGTGTGTATAAAGTTTGTCTATGTTGGATACGTAATAACTCTGAATTAACTTGCCGAATCTACCTGCTCAATTATTTTTCTTACAACTCCGGGATCCAGTAAGGTAGAAGTATCACCAAAATTATCTTTTTCTCCATTAGCAATCTTTCGCAAAATTCTTCTCATAATTTTCCCTGACCTTGTTTTTGGCAGCCCCGGGACAATTTGAATTAAATCAGGTTTAGCAATCGGTCCAATAATTTTTGAAACCATTACCCTGATTTCCTTTTTCAGGTTATCTTCAGATCTGTCTCTCATATCGCAAATTGCAAACGCATAAATGCCCTGTCCTTTGATTGGATGAGGGTACCCGACAACTGCAGATTCAATAACCCGTGGATGTTCGTTGATTGCATTTTCCACTTCAGCTGTTCCCATTCTGTGACCCGAAACATTAATCACATCATCTACCCGTCCAAGAATTCTGTAATAGCCATCTTCATCCCTTTTTACGCCATCACCCGTAAAATAAAGCCCTTTAAATGGACTGAAATAGGTTAGTCTGCACCGTTCGTGGTCGCCATAAAGTGTGCGCATAATAGATGGCCAGGGAAATTTAATGCATAAATTGCCCTGGACACTATTGCCTTTCAATTCCTTGCCTTCATCATCCACGATAATTGGCTGCACGCCAGGAAGTGGTAAGGTAGCATAGGCAGGCTTAGTGGGTGTGATTCCTGCCAAAGGAGAAATAAGAATTCCTCCTGTTTCTGTCTGCCACCATGTATCTACAATAGGACACCTTCCTTTTCCGATATGATCGTGATACCAGTGCCAGGCCTCTTCGTTGATCGGCTCCCCCACAGTACCAAGCACCTTTAAGGAGTCTAATTTATATGGTAAAACGGGATCTAATCCGTATGCTTCAAGCGCTCGTATTGCAGTTGGCGCGGTATAAAATTGATTGATTTTAAACTTATCTACAATTTCCCAAAATCTTCCAGGGTGTGGGTATGTTGGTATTCCTTCAAACATTACTGTAGTAGCGCCTGCCAGCAAAGGTCCATAGACGATGTATGAATGGCCGGTAACCCAACCAATATCAGCAGTACACCAATAAATGTCATCAATGCTATATTGGAATACATTTTTGAATGTGTAATAGGTATTTACCATATATCCGCCGCAGGTGTGTACGACTCCTTTTGGTTTGCCCGTCGACCCGGAAGTATAAAGAATGAATAGCATATCTTCAGAGTCCATCGTTTCCGCTTCATTTTCGGACGAAATTCCATCTATGGCATCATACCACCAGATATCACGACCCGATTTCATATTTACCGGAGTCTTCGTTCTCTCTAAAACGATTACCTTTTCTATCGATGAAGTGCTTTCCAATGCTTCATCCACTACATCTTTTACAGGAATTGATTTTGAACCCCTGAAATTCCCATCAGAGGTCAGCACCATTTTTGCATCACAGTCATTTATTCTATCGGCGAGTGACGTTGCAGAAAATCCGGCGAATACTACAGAATGAATTGCCCCAATTCTTGCACATGCCAGCATCGCAATGGCGGCTTCAGGAACCATGGGCATATAAATTATTACCCTGTCACCTTTTTCAACTCCATTCGCTTTTAAGGTATTTGCAAACTGACATGTTTTTTCAAATAACTCCCAGTATGTCAAAGTAATGGAAGGCTCATTCGGATCATTTGGTTCCCAGATGATGGCAGTCTGATTTTTTTTGGTATATAAATACCGCTCAAAAATATTTTCTGTGATATTCAATTTTCCATTCACAAACCATTTGATACTTGGGGTTTCAAATTCCCACTCGACTACAGTGTCCCATTTTTTTTTCCAGTGAAATGTCTCAGCAATCTGCGCCCAAAACGCATCTGGTTGTTGTACGCTCTTTTGATATTCGTGAATATATCCTGCAAGTGTGCGAATTTTTCTAGCCATAGGTTTGAAATTAAAATGTACAGTTTACTTCAAGTATTGTAAGTTTCAAAGGGTGTTTTCTTTAAAAAAGACGTGAAATATAAAAAAAATTAATGACATATAGCTTTTTAATTAAATTTTATACCTGCATATTAACCAATGAAAATGAGGATATGTTTCATAGTTTTATGAAAAAATTCTACGAGTCGGGAAAATCGGAAAGTAAAAATCAGCCTAATGCTGAATAAATTCTACCATTATAGCCAACAGGGCGCCGAGCAAACTGATGAAAATTTTCTTTTTATGAAAGGAATGGTCCGGGCTTGACTCGAAATAGATTGTAGTAGAAATATGAAGAAAGTTGCCACTTACAAGTGCAAAAATAATTAGGAATCCCTCTTCACCAATAATGCTGTATTTATTCATTAAATCACTGAAAATCAAACCGAAAGGAGAGGCAAGACTGAATATAATCAGAAGTGTAATTAATATGTTTTTATTTTTAAAATTCATATTCAATACGGACATCAACGCAATGGCCGCCGGTATTTTATGTAATATGATCCCAATTAAAAGTCCGCTATTGTGCTCACCTGCATCATGTTCTCCGGGGTGAACCAGGATACTCCCATCCATGAGTGCGTGAAGGCAAAGCCCCAGCATAAGCATGGTTGGTGAAAATTTGTTATGATGTTCGTGATGGTGCAGGTGTCCATGCTCAACGCCTGTAGTAATAAAATCAAGAAAAATTTGCATGAAAAACCCAACAAGGACAAAAAGACCGATTCGCTGTGGATTGGAAGATGCAGAAATAAGCTCGGGTAAAAGATGGACAATTGTAATCGAAAATATAAAAGCACCTGCAAAAACCAGCAGATACTTAAGATCCATCTTAAAGGGCTTCTGAAGCTTGATAACGATTAGCCCGGGTATAAAAGCTGCTAAAAATAGTGTGATTGAGTAAGTTATTGCCATTTTATTTCCTGAGCACAAATATCATTCTTTCCGATTTTTCGGCAATATAAGGATTAAGGTTATAATCGCCGAAAAGATCAATTAGTTCCAGGTTGGCATGCTCAAAATATTCCAGAAACTTCACTCTACGAATTGCCTTTACACGTTCCTGATACGTGTAAAATCTCCCTTTGTCCTCAAAGGTAATGTCTTTTACAATATACTCACCGTTCAAAAATTTTTGAATGTGAAAGTCTATTCCATCAATTCTTTTGGTCTCATCGGGGACTAAATTATTGATCACTGTATAGGGATTGAGAAAGTCGATTAACAACTTGCCCCCTTTTTTCAATCCCTGAGCAATAGAAGTTATTGCTTGTTGGTTTTCTCCTTTTGTTTCAAAATACCCGAAACTGGTAAAAAGATTTAAAATATAATCAAACCTTTCGCTTTTCCAGGGAAAGCGCATATCGTGAATATGGAATTTGAGCTTAGCTCTTTCGTACCTGCTGGCAAAAGCTATATTTTGAGGAGAAAGATCGAGGCCTACAACGTCTAATCCTTTTTTATTTAAATAAATTGCATGCCTTCCTTTGCCACATGCCAAATCTTGAATGCAATCATTTTCTGAAAACTGAAAATAGGCAAGCAAATGATCGATGAAAGATTGTGCTTCTTCATCATCTCTATGCTTGTATAGCACATGATAATAAGGCGAGTCAAACCATTCCCCAAACCACTCTTTAGTTTTTAGCATCCAATCTTTCTATTTTATTAGCGATGCCGTCAGTGATCACTGTCTTTATTTCGCCATTGTCACCGCTGTAAATCAAATAGGCATCGAGCGTTTTATTTTTTTCTAATAACGATTTCGCTTTTTCTACACCCATCACCATAAACGCTGTAGCGTAGGCATCGGCCAGCATGCAGTTATCAGCAAAGACGGAGGCGCTTAACAGTTTTTGGGAAATTGGATATCCTGTTTCGGGATTTATGGTGTGAACATATTTTACTCCATCTCTCACATAGTAATTTCTGTAATTACCGGATGTTGCCACTGCCCTGTCTTTTAGTTCGACGATAGCCAATATTTTTCTTTCATATACTTCTACCGTTGGATCCTCAATGGCGGTTCGCCATGGTTTGTCATCAAGCTTAGTGCCTTTGCAAATCAGTTCTCCACCAATTTCTACCAAGTGATTCTTAATCCCTTTTGCTATAAGGAAATCCGAAATCACGTCTACGGCATAGCCTTTTGCTATAGCGGAAAAATCAAGCTTAATTCCGGCAGATTCTTTGCATACCTGATTTTCATCAAATTGAATTTTATTAAAACCCACCAAATGCAACAATGAATTAACTGAGCTGCTATCCGGAACCATAGATTTGTCAGGTCCGAATCCCCATGCATTTACCAAAGGCCCAACAGTGGGATCAAAGGCTCCGTTTGAATTTTCATACACTTCTTTACTGGTTATTAATACAGGAAGGAAGTATTCAGACTCAAATTCAAAGCAATCGCTTTCTCTGTTGAATCGTGAGATTTCGGATCCGGAAATGTATGTGGATAAAGATAAATTCCAAACTTTCAGTAAAGTGTCAATTTCATCCGCAAAATTTTCACCATCCTCATTGAAATACTTTACTGAGTATCCGATCGTCCCCATGGTTGTTCCGCTGATTTCGACCATTTGAAGAGGAGGAGTTTCATTTTGCCTCATCTTATAAACTATATAAACCAGCAGAATGAGTACTAAAGGATATAAACGCTTTATATAATTCTTTAAATCCATACGTAATTAGCTTCTTCTAATCAATTTTAAATTTACCATTTGGAGAAAAGTCATAGGAAATTAGTTCAAATGGATAAAAAACCATTCAATCTGCCAGCCTCAGGCAGGAGTGGTGATTTCTGATTTATAAAAAAAACATCTTTTATCAATTATCGAGGCTAAATATTGGGCGCAATTTACACCATAAATAAGAATTAAGCGATGATTATAATATTTATAATCAGAGTTATACACTAAATATCTGAACAAAAAGAGACGAATAATTATACAACTGTAATTTACATGTTACATGAGTACTTTTAAAACGCGAAAAATATCAAATCAAAAGTAGCAAATTTTTAATTATTAAGAGGAATAATTATATTTGCACCTTAATAAATAGTCTATAAGAGCAAAATATCTGTTTATAATTTCTTGTTAAAAAATATTAAGCAGGAATTAATTTTGCGACCACAACGTAAAACTATGACTTTAAAGGGTTTGAAATACCTTTTCACAGGTATGGTAATCTTTTCATTGATGCACGTATATACGAGCATCACTTCAAAAGAGGAAGTTTCTCCAAACTTGCCTGTTTTCCATCCTGAATTAGAAAATTTTATAGCAGAATTTCATGCGCTTGCCGGTAATATGTTTGAAAAATCCAATTCGCCTGGAGCTGCTATAGCCATTGTTAAGAACGCCAAAATAATTTATGAAAATGGTTTTGGCGTCAAGAGCGTAAATAGCAACGATTCCATTGATATACATACTACTTTTAGAATTGCTTCTGTTTCTAAAACTTTTGCAGGTGTTTTAACCGGTAAAATGATGGCCCATGGGGTATTGAGTTGGGAAGATAAGGTGCAGGATTATTTTCCACAGTTTGACCTGCTAAATCCTGATTATGCAGAAAGGATGGAGATTAAGCATATTTTATCTCAAACTACGGGATTAATTCAGCACGCGTATACCAATTTTATTGAAGAAGGAAAGGCTCGGGATGAGATGATCGCTGCCTTATCAGGAGTAAAACTTGTCACTGAGCCCGGTAAGTTATTTAGCTACCAAAATGTGGCTTTTGGTATTATAGAGCCTGTCCTGGAATCAGCCACCGGGTATGATTATAAATCATTGATGACAAAGGAAATTTTCAAGCCTTTGGGAATGAAAGATGCGTCTTTGGATTACGAGTCTATGATAGAAAATGAAAATATGGCATACCCAAATTTTCCCATAAGCCAGGGATGGGCAAAAGGAAAAATATCCAAAACATATTATAATGTTCCATCGGCGGGAGGAATCAATGCCAGCATCTCGGATATGGCAAATTATATGATTGCATTAACAGGACATCGCCCTGAGGTTATAAGCCAAGAAGTACTGGATGATATTTTCGAGCCACAAATCAGAACCAGTATTCGATGGAAATATTTTAGCCGATGGAAAGATTATGAAAAGTCATATTATGGATTGGGCTGGAGAATTGTAAAAAACAATGAATCAACTATAGCCTATCATGGTGGATATGTGAATGGCTTTAGAAGCCAGTTGGCTATTAATACAGATGATGATATTGGCATTTCTATTTTAACAAATTCAACAACTAGTTTTTCAAGTAAGCTCACGCCCGCCTTTTTAAAGTTGTTTGATGAGTACAGGGATAAGCTGAAATTTGAAGAGCATAATCAGATTTCCGTAAAGTAATCCCTACAATTTATACCCCTACGGATTCATAAAAAAATTCTATTTTCCATCGAAATAGAATTATGATCCTTTGATAAGCTCCAATATGCTACTGTGCTGGTCGATGATAATTGATGAATATTTTACTTCCCGCCACATGTATTATTCTAAGGGTTTGTGCGGAGTCACGTATTTTTTCTCAAAATAAAATGTATTCGTAAATTAATAAACGAATGGAATGAGTAATCAGGTTTCAGCTCCTTAAAAAATCTTGAAGCAGAATTGCTTCATATGATAATATTAAGGTGAATAGTATTTTAGTACGCTTAAAATTTGTAAGAAAATAGCATTTGCAGATCATAATCATGCTTTTTTGAGTTTGTTTGCCGGAAGGCAGGTCTCAATAATTATTACAGGCGTGGCCTGTTTCTCCAAGTTTGAATAACTGAATTAGGTAAGGAAAGAATTTTATGAATTAAAATTGAAGCAAAATATTTGTGTGTATTTTAAGGGTGTGAATACTTGGAAATCTACAATGCAATTATAAATTGCGGAAGTAATAAAAGATTAAAAAAAAGTAATGTTTCGGAGTCACATATACATTAGATTTGTAGACTATTAAATTTAGCTTATTAAAGTAGAAATTGAAAAGTTGTTGAATGATAGCAAAAGTTAGCAGCCAAGGTGGATGAATTTTTTAATTAAATCTTCCTATTACAAATAGTATCTCTTCCTTGGTGTACAGAACAATAATCTATTATAAATTCAATTTTTCAAGGACAATTATTTACAAAACGCTTTTTTCAATTTTTATTGTATAAAAAGCTCACAGATGAATGGCAAAAGATTGGCGTTGATAAAAAAATATAAATCTATTAGTTTTCGTAATTGTGAATTTTTAGAATCATTAAATCTATTTTTTAAATAAAATAACATTTCAAGATGCTCATATTAAAGTATAAAAAGCAGTTATTAGGTTTTATTATTCTGCTCGTGGGGTTGGCCGGATCTAGTGTGTATGGCCAGGATAGAAAGGGTGTGCAAGTCATCATTACGCAGTCGCCAAAGATTATTGTGGAGGTTGTAGATGTTGCTGACAATATGTGCTATGGAGAAAACAAGGGAGCAATCGACATATCAGCTTTTGGAGGCTATCCTCCATACAAATATCACTGGATACATGGTGATACCACCCAGGATGTAGCGGGGCTGAAAGCCGGAATTTACCGAGTGGCGGTTTATGACGAATTCAGTTGTAGTGATACCGTGGAGGTAGAGCTGACACAGCCACCTTTATTGAAAGCCAGTATTGATGAAATCAGGGATATTCATTGCTATGGTTATAATAATGGTGAAGTAGATATTTCCGTTGAAGGAGGGGTTCCTCCATATTCCTATAGTTGGAACACAGGCGCTCTAACCCAGGACCTGACAGGCATCAACTCAGGCAGATTTTCGGTGTTGATTACGGATAATAATAATTGTCAGGAAATTACTACCGCTGATGTCGAAGAGAGACCACTGATTGTAAGGTCGGTGAATGATGTGACAAATATACTTTGTAATGGAGACCAAACAGGAACTATAGATATCAGTATCAGTGGGGGTGTGCCACCTTATAATTATAAGTGGAGCAACAATGAAACTACAGAAGATTTGGCCAATCTGGAGGCCGGATCATATGATGTAACAGTAATAGATTCAGAAGGTTGTACCGAAGTTTCGACTACCAAGGTAATGGAGCCGGCGCCTCTCGATATTTCTTTTGATGAGTTGAGAAACCTGAGATGCTATGGTGACTTCGGAGGAGCAATCAACATAAAAGTAGAAGGAGGACAACAGCCATATGTTTACAATTGGAGCAATGGAGCAACTAGCCAGGATATTGCAGGTATTCCTGCCGGTAATTACAATGTAAATGTTGCGGATAATAACGGCTGCGCAAATTCTTTAGATGCTGAAATTACCCAGCCAACGGCATTGACTGCCACACTTGTTACGTCAAATGATGTATCTTACTATGGAGGTCAGGATGGATTAATTGAAATCGCTGTTAGTGGTGGTATTACTCCCTACAAATACAAATGGACGAACGAAAGTGAAAATCAGAATATTGAAAATATTGAATCAGGAAACTACGCTGTTAGAATTACAGATGCTATCGGTTGTGCTAAGATCATGAATGTGACGATCAATCAGCCTCTGGCATTATTAGTTAATGTTGACGACACCAAAGATATTTTGTGTAATGGAGATCAAACAGGAGAAATTAAGGTTACCGTTATGGGAGGAGTTGTACCATATACCTATTCCTGGAGCAATGGAGCAACAAGCCAGGATATTTCCAATATACCTGCCGGAATCTATGATCTGACGGTTACAGATGGCAATGGGCATCAGCAAAGTGTAGAAGCTACTTTGAGTGAGCCCCCTGCATTCAACGCAGAAATCATTTCAACTACAAATATTTTATGTAACGATGCGTGGACAGGCGCCATAGATCTCGGTGTAGAAGGTGGAGTTGAGCCATATAAATATCGTTGGAGCACCGGTTTTGATAACCAAGATATGAATTACATACCTTCTGGTGAATACTCAGTTAGAATTACCGATGGAAATCGTTGTGAAGAAAATGTCACTGCTGTTATCACACAACCAGAACCTTTAATTGTTGGTTTCGAAAATATTGAACATATAAATTGTTTTGGGGAACTAACCGGTTCCATTAGTATATCAGTACAAGGTGGCGCCGGCGGTTATGCATTTGCATGGAGCAATGGTGCTACGACCCAAAATCTAAACGGTATCGGTGCAGGTTCATACAGCGTGGAAATTACAGATGCTAATGGCTGTACTCAGGAAATCTCTACTGAAGTAACTGAGCCAGAACCGTTGAACGTTACTGAAAGCACATTTCAAGATGTGGATTGCTTTAGCAGCGCTGCAGCATTCATTACACTGGAAGTTACGGGTGGAGTTACTCCATATCAATTCGAATGGAATAATGGAGCCAACACAAAAGATATTTCAAATCTCGTAGCAGGTAATTATGAAGTAAATATAACCGATGCCAACGGATGTACGAATTCTCTAAGCAAGGCTATTGTTCAACCTACGCAATTGGTAAGATCTCTTGATGATGTTACCAATATATTATGCTTTGATGATGCAAAAGGGGCCATAAATATTAGTGTTTCAGGTGGTGAGCAGCCATATAAATATAAATGGAGCAATGGCGATATCACTCAGGACATTATTGATGTGAAGGCTGGTGATTATTCCGTGTTGATTGAGGATGCCAATGGTTGCATTGATTCATTGAACGCAACAATTTCTCAAAACCAGGATTTGATACCAACATTTGAAGTCACAAATATATTGTGTAACAGTGAGCCAACAGGAGAAGTTGATCTCACAGTAATAGGTGGTGTGGAACCTTATGCATATAAGTGGAGTACAAATGGAGAAAGCCAGGATTTAATCCAACTTGTCGCCGGAAATTATTCATCACTCATTACCGATGCAGTCGGATGTTTTAAAAGCATTGATGCACAGATCACGGAACCGCCAAAATTTGTGGCAAGTCTGGAGTCGGAACTAAACATCCTTTGTTTTGGAGAAGAAACCGGTAACATAAAAGTCAGAGTTTCGGGTGGAGTTACACCATACAATTTTATATGGAGCAATGAAGCCACCACGCAAAACCTGATGAATATTCCAGCAGGAGATTATTCGCTTGTAGCTACTGATGCCAATAATTGTGTGCAAAACGTCAATACAAGTATCGAGCAACCAAGTGAAATAGTATACGAAGTAAGCAACATAGATAATGTACTTTGTTACGGCGAAAATGGAGGTTCTGTTGATGTTTCTATATCAGGAGGAGTAGGACCATACTCCTATTTATGGAGCAATGGCAGTACAACACAAGATATTGAAAAAGTCCCGGCAGGTAATTACAGTGTTGATATTACCGATGCAAATGGTTGTTCACATTCTTTGGAAGCCACAATCACTCAGCCGGTACAACTCAGCTTAAATATAGCCAACCTGGAAAATATCCTTTGTTACGGAGAACTTAAAGGCGCTATTGATCTCAATGTAAACGGAGGTGTTGAGCCATATACATTCAGTTGGAGCAATGGAGCAACTACAGAAGATATTTCTGATGCACCTGCAGGAAACTATACAGTAACAGTTACGGACGCTCAAGGGTGTATCCAATCAATTAATGCAAGTATCCTTCAGCCACCACCATTGCAGGTTCAGATTATGGATGAAAAGCATCTGGCATGTTTTGGAGATTCCAACGGAGCTATTTTTGTAGATGTGCGCGGTGGCGTCACACCTTATACATTTGACTGGAGCAATGGCGCAACATCAAAAAATGTAGAAAATCTTGTAGCCGGTATTTACACTGTTACTATAGTTGATGCCAACGGGTGTAGCCAGGAGCTTAGCACAGAAATTACAGAACCTGAAAAACTTGTCAGTTCCCTTACGAATAGCAAAGATGTTTCTTGCTTCGAAGGAATTGATGGTGAAGTAAATATTACTGTAAATGGTGGTACAACTCCTTATCAATATAATTGGAATAATGGATCAGAATTTCAGGATTTAATCGGTGTAGTTACCGGCAACTATAGTGTAAGCATAATGGACGCCAAGGGTTGTAAAGATTCTATTGTTGCCGTAGCAATCAATCAACCAACATTTTTGGATGTAAGTCTTGTTTCTGTAACAGATATCCTTACATATGGTAAAAATACAGGAGTTATTGATCTTGCCGTTTCAGGTGGTGTAGCTCCATATGCATATAGTTGGAGTAATGGAGTGAAGACTCAGGACTTGAGTGATGCCCCCGGGGGAAATTATTCAGTCAAGGTAGTAGACAGCAATGGTTGTGAGCAAACCGTAAAAGCAATGATCAATCAACCTCCACCAATGGTAGTAAGCCTGGTTTCAGTTGAAGATATTCCTTGTTTTGACGACCGTCTGGGCAACATTAATATTAGTGTAGAAGGTGGCGCCCCTCCATATACCTATAATTGGAGCAATGGGGCAACGTCAAAAGATGTACTCAATGTGGCTGCCGGAAATTATTCGGTTACAGTAACTGATGCAAACGGAAATACCGGAGCCTTAAGTACTAAAATTGCTCAGCCAACTCAAATTACACCACAGTTTGATATAATCGAAAACCTTCAATGCTTTAATGATCAAAGTGGTTCAATAAGTCTTTCTGTAACCGGCGGTGTGGCTCCATACAAATATGCCTGGAGTACCGGACAGACCGAACAAGATTTGAGTGGTCTTGCTGCAGGAACCTATATACTTTCAATCACTGATGCCAATTCTTGCATGAGGGAAATAGAAGCAGTAGTGAGTCAGCCAGATGAATTTGCAGCTAGTATTGCTAGAATTGGAGATATTAATTGCAACGGTTCAAGTGAAGGTGGAATTGAGCTGGATGTCCAGGGTGGTGTAAGACCATACAGTTACCTCTGGAGTAATGGTGAAAAATCTAAAGATATAGAAGGTGTTCTTGCCGGAGATTATTCGGTTAAATTGGCTGATGCAAATGGTTGTACAAATGAATTGAATGCTACAATCAGCGAACCTGAGCCACTAGTTACTGAATTGAGATCAGTTTCAGATAATAAGTGTTTTGAAGAGGAAACCGGAACAGTAGAAATTGATGTTCGAGGTGGAGTTCAGCCATATAAGTTTAACTGGAGTAATGGAGATACGGTTCAAAATATAACCAACATTGCCGCAGGCGAGTATCAGGTAGAAATTACAGATGCCAATGCTTGTGTGGGTATTGTTGATGCAACTGTAAATCAGCCTATTTCCTTTATTGCTAAGGTATCTGAAATAAATAATGTAAGTTGCTTTGGTGAAACAACAGGAGATATTTCAGTAGATGTAATTGGAGGAACATCTCCATATGCATACCAATGGAGTAATAATGCAACGACTCAAAATCTTGAGGGCGTAGCAGCCGGGAATTATTCATTCAGCGTAAAAGATGCGCAAGGATGTGTAAGCAAGATAGAAGCTGAAATAACACAACCGGAATTATTAACACTTGAATTGGACAATACACAACATATTCTATGTAATGGAGATGATACAGGATTCCTGGATGTAGATGTCAACGGAGGTGTATATCCTTATTCATATTCCTGGAGCAACGGCACCATTTCTGAAGATTTGCTCAATGCATTGGCAGGTACTTATGCCGTAATGGTGAAGGATGCCAATGGCTGTATAGAAAATCTGACCACAGAAATTAATGAGCCTGAAGAACTTGTTGTATCCCTGGCTTCGCAGGAAGATGTTGAATGTGCCAAGGAAGCAACAGGATTGATTGACATTAGTGCAGTGGGAGGCGTGGCGCCATATAGCTATAAGTGGAATACCGGTCAGATGACAAATAAAATTGAAGGCATAACTGCTGGAAAATACATTGCCACTGTAAGCGATGCCAATGGGTGTAATACACTATTTACCACAAAGGTAACAGAGCCGCAAATACTTGTAAAATCTGTTGATGCCATTACGGATATCAGATGTTATGGCGAAGAAACAGGTTCAATAAATGTGACCGTCATGGAAGGAACAGGTCCATACAAATTTGAGTGGAGCAATGGTGAAACTACGGAAGATATCCATGGTGTGGTAGCAGGAGATTACAAGTTGAAAGTAACGGAAGCCAATGGTTGTGTCAACATACTGGAAGCAACCATCGAAGAACCTGTAGATTTTATTACTTCTGTTGACAACGTGCAAGATGTGAAGTGCTTTGGAGACGAAGAAGGAGCAATTGATATTTCCGTTGCGGGAGGTGTTACTCCATATTCATTTGCATGGAGTAACGGTATGGAATCACAGAACATCAGTAAAGTAATTGCTGACAATTATTCGGTAATGATTATTGATGCCAATGGATGTATCGAAACTTTAAATGCTGAAATAACACAGCCTGAAATGCTCGCGCTTAATATTGACTCCGTATACAACGTAAAATGTTGTGGAGACAAAAGTGGCGCCATATTTATTTCGGTTAATGGTGGTATAGAACCATATCAGTATAATTGGAGTAGCGGAGCATCTACCCAGGATATTAAAGACCTTGAATTAGGTGTATATACAGTGTTGGTAAGTGATGCAAATAATTGCTATGTTTCATCCATTGATGACATGACTCTTTACGAGCAGGTAGTGAGCCAGGGTAAATTCACAACAAGAGATATCCTGTTTGATGTGGCTAAGACGGTAATTAGAACTGAGTCATTCACGACCATTAATAAAATCGCAACATTCATGAAGGAGCACAGAGATATAGCGTTCTCGATTGAAGGTCACACTGACAGTGATGGCACTGCTGATTCTAATCAGAAGCTTTCTGAAGAACGGGCAAAATCCATTAGAAAAGCGCTTATCAAATTTGGTATCAGATCCTCGCGTGTGAAGGCAAAAGGTTATGGAGAAACCAGACCGATTGCATCGAATACTTCTCAGGAAGGCAAAGCTCAGAACCGAAGAGTTGAGTTTGTAGTTCTAAGTGGTACGTTTGAAGGTACCTTGATAGAAAACGAGGGTAGCTTGCAGTAGCGTGAATAATTAACATATAAACTAAAAAAAGCTCCTTTATCCTAAGGGAGCCTTTTTTAGTTTACTTTTTGATGATGTTCTGAATTCAGATTGCTTTGTTCTTTGTTTATGACAGCTCTTTCAGGTTTTCTGCAGCAGTAAGCTTTGACTATTGGACTCCATCCGATTTATACCCAATGAGAGGATCTCCTTCGTTTTAACTTTACCTGGCTAGGCTAAATTGTTGACTATAATGTCTAAAGTTGTCCAATTTCCTTTAGATTTATGTGTAGAAAAATGAAAGAGCGTTATATCTTTTTTCATTATAAATGATATAAATCCTTGCAAATAAAAATAAAGGAAATGCGAATAGTTAGTCTATTACTTTTTATAGTTGTTGCCATTGGGTGTAGTAAGCAAAAGGAATTGTATTCTACAATTCAATCTGGTGAATTATGGCTCGATAATAACGGGATGCATATCAATGCGCATGGCGGAGGAATCCTGTTTCACGAGGATCAATACTACTGGTATGGAGAACATAAGATAGAAGGAAAAGGCGGGAATAAGGCACACGTAGGCGTTCACGTTTATTCTTCTGAAGATTTGTATAACTGGAATGATGAAGGGATTGCCTTAAAGGTGGTGGAAGATGACCCGAACCATGACATCGCCAAAGGTTGTGTCCTGGAACGACCAAAAGTGATTTATAATGAGAAGACCTCCAAATTTGTCATGTGGTTTCACCTGGAGCTGAAAGATCATGGATATAACACCGCACGGTCTGGTATAGCAATAGCAGATAGCCCAAGCGGACCATTTACTTTTGTGAGAAGTTTGCGCCCGAACGCGGGTCATTGGCCGATTAACGCGCAAGACTTTCATAAGTCACCTGTTGCAGACAGCATTAAAGATGCGTATTGTGGAGGCAAAGGTTGCTTGCCGGTACACGTGGATAGCCTGAATCTGTTGGGTAGAGATTTTAAACAAGGACAAATGGCACGAGATATGAATCTGTTTGTAGACCATGACGGGAAAGCGTATCATATCTATTCTTCAGAAGAGAACAGTACGACACATATCTCACAGCTTAGTGATGACTATACCTCTTACTCCGGAAAGTATGCACGCTTCTTTCCAAATCGATATATGGAGGCGCCGACCATTTTCCGAACCCAGCAAGGCAAGTATTATTTCATTGGTTCAGATTGTACCGGTTGGGCGCCCAATGCGGCACGCTCAGCTAGTGCAGATCATATTTGGGGGCCATGGACCGAATTGGGCAATCCATGCGTGGGAGATCATGCCAACCTTACCTTCTATTCACAAAGTACCTACGTATTGCCTATAAATGGTAAGGACAATACCTTCATTTTTATGGCAGACCGATGGAATCCTGAAAATGCTATTGACGGCAGGTATGTATGGCTGCCCTTGCAAATTGAAAATGATCGGCCAATAATTAAATGGAAAGATGCATGGGATATGAATATATTCCAGGAATGAAATGATGATAATCTCACTTTAGCAAGTTCTCCAAAGCTATGACGTGAATGTTTGCATATTGCTACTGACACTTACCCCTTCCTGGAAGACTCACCAATACATTAATCTATGTAGCTATATTCTTCATCAAGCCCCAGTTCTTTTATAGCATTTTCACTTGGGGCGGGACGGAAGTCTTTTTCAGCAAAATATTCAGCTCCGATCCATTTCATCTCACCACCAACTAATCTTGGATCTTTCGTTTCTCTAAGATAAGTATCCAATTTCTCATCAAGCATTTCCCTGTCTTTCTGATACTCTTCAACCGCTACTACATTTTTCATTTGATCCGGATCTGTGCGAAGGTCATAAAGCTCTTCTGCAGGTCCTTTCTCAAAAGCCAACCGGAACATTTCTTTCACAGCAAATTCGTTACGGTTTTTCAAAATAAAAATCTTGGTTGGACTTGGATAATGTAACATGTGCGCATCTACATCTCCAAATAAGGGTGGATCGCCAGCCGGCCAACGCTCGGGATTGTAATTCTTTATATACAAAAAATCTCTTGTCCTTATGGCGCGTCCTCCATAACCTGCCCCTCCTTTACGAACGAAAGCATGCCGTTCTCTGCCGGTGACTATAAAATCACGCTCTGGTTCAATAATTCCATTTTTATCGAAATTGAGAATGTTAACGAGGCTCCGGGCATTCATTTCCGATGGAATAGGAAGGCCTGCCAGTTCCAGAATGGTAGGCGCCAGATCGTTCAAACTAATGAAATCATCAACAACTCGCTCACCTTTAAGGTGATCCGGCATGGTAAATATCAATGGTATTTTCGTTCCAAAATCATATAGATTTGCTAATCCTCGTGGCATTTGCCAGCCATTGTCACTGCAGGTAATAATCAATGTATTTTCCATTTGCCCCATTTCATTTAATAGCTGAATATAGGAACCTACTTCCCTGTCAAATCGCTCTATTTCAGCATAATAATCTGCCATATCACTCCTGACATCTTCATTATCCGGCAAGTAAACCGGCACAACAATGGACGCCAGGTCTATCCCGGATTTCTTGCCTCCATCTTTTCTATAAGGACGATGAGGATCGCGTGAGCTGAACCAATAACAAAAAGGCTGTCCTTTTTCAAGTTCATTATAAAACTCTTCAAACGAATTGTATTTTGCTCCGCCGGGATTTTGATCCCAGCCTCCGCCTTTAAAATCACCAGGGCCCCATCCCTTTCCTTCAATACCGACTAAATATCCTGACTCCTCCAGCAAATCAGTATACACTTGAAACTTTGATGGCAATATCCCCCATAGATTCGCTCCTTCTTCAAGTCTCCAAATATCCTGACCTGTCAACATTGATGCGCGGGCGGGAGTACAGGATGGTGCAGAACAAAAGGCGTTTGTAAACCGTATACCTTGCCTGGCCAGCTTGTCGATGTTGGGTGTTTTCACAACAGGATCACCATAACATCCGAGATGGTTCCACGAATGGTTATCAGACATTAATAAAAGAAAGTTCGGTCTGGTAAAGGATTTGCCTGTTTCGGAGGTGCATCTACCGAACAAAAGCACTCCCATAATCAGAAAAATGGCACAGGATCTCATCGTATTATTTTTCTTCATCACTTTTGGGTATAGTAGGTTAAAATATTTGTGAAAATAAAGCTACTAATAATTGAATCCTATCCAAACCGGGTTTGGCAATTCTTTAGTTTTCTTCCTGGGATTATTGTTGGTAAGCAACGTCCATCAGGCAAGAATCCGCCATTGCGAATGAGAGAGGATTTCCATCCGTATTATACCAATGAGTTCGAAAGACCACTGCGCTAAACCTACCGGTGGGGATTCCACATTATTGTATTTAGTTATGGGCTAGTTTCTATTTTAACAACCATTCCAAAGCAATATCACTATTTGAAAATACGCTCATATTTGCACCTCTTTTCCGAGCTACCTTTTCTCCGTAGTAAGTTATATCCTCCTTTTTCGCAACTGCAGCTAATTTAATTTTATATCCAAGCTGATTAACCATTTCCTCAGAAATATCAAATCTTTCCGTTTCTGAATTAAACAAATTCAATACTTTATTAACATCAATAACTACTTTATTAATTTGACGTTCATCACATTCGGTTTTAATGATTGAAATTATTTTCTTAAATACATCAAATTCATATTCATCAAAAATATCTATCAGGATGTAATCTTTTTTGTCAATTATGTTATACTTCATTATTTCTATTTCAACTGTGCAATGATGTTTTACCTCCCATTGTACAAGCCTTTCTGTCGACAAGGCAGGCGTCTTGTGTCATGTCTATAGTAGGTCCAAGTGAGAGGCTTGAACCAGATTGAGACTGACCTGGGGGATTATATATTTTCCTTATTGCCGGCTTCAACCGCTTTTCGTACTGATCCGTATGTCAGGAGAAGTTCATTGGCTTTCTCATAAGTCACGTCCAGTTCCTGCATGATCATTTTTGTACCGCGATCTACCAGCTTCTCATTCGAAAGCTGCATGTCGACCATCTTGTTGCCTTGTACCTTGCCAAGCTTCACCATCACGGAAGTGGAAATCATATTCAATACCAATTTCTGAGCTGTGCCGGCTTTCATACGTGTACTTCCTGTGACAAACTCAGGGCCTACCACCACCTCAATAGGATATTCCGCTGCCTCTGCTAGTTTGGAATTAAGGTTGCACGTTATACATCCTGTCACCTGCCCATTTTCTCTTGCCTTTTTAACAGCGCCGATCACGTAAGGAGTGCGGCCGGAAGCGGCAATACCGATGACAACGTCTTTTTCATTGATGTCATATTCCAACAGGTCCTTCCATCCTTGTTCAAAATCATCTTCGGCATTTTCTACTGCCTCTCGAATGGCCTTATCCCCTCCTGATATAATTCCGACAACCATGCCTTGTGGCACCCCGTAGGTAGGAGGACACTCAGAGGCGTCAACAACCCCTAAGCGCCCGCTTGTGCCAGATCCTGTATAGAAAAGTCGTCCGCCAACCTTCATTTTTTCGACAATCCTTTCGACTAGTATTTCGATATCCGGAATGACTCCGGCAATTACTTCGGGAACGGTATGATCTTCCTTATTGATGTTGGTCAACAAATCTTTAACCGACATCTTTTCAAGGTTATTATAATAGGAAGGAGATTCGGTAGTATTCAATTTTCTATGATTTTGATGAATGATATTTGGTCAGTCCATGTATTGGACTTTTTATGATGTTTCCGATTTCAAATCCATTGTATTTAGCGACATGCTTTAGAATTTCCTGATTATGAAAGGCAACAGACCCTACAAAGTGGCAAGTATATTCATTGTAATTCGGATATCGGATGATGTAGTTTTTTGCGAATGCCGTAAAGCTGTCAAACATCAATTGATAAAAATAGGTCTGATCGATATTTTCACTGATAAACCTGGCAAACCCGGCCAGATACCTGCTGGGCATCGGCTTGTGATTGACCTGTTCCAATATGATTTCTTTATCAATGTGTAGTTTTTGATTGATAGTTTCTAGGCATTTTTTAGGCATATGCCCCCTTAGATAATCCGTCACCATTTTTTTTCCGAGCCACGCACCACTTCCTTCATCTCCAAGAACAAAACCTAATGAAGGAATATTTTTTATAACATCTACTCCGTCGTACTGGCAAGACCCGGATCCGGTGCCAAGTATGCAGACAATACCTGCTTGATTGCCACTCAATGCGCGGGCTGCTCCAATCAGATCGGATTGAACAACTATGTTGGTTTCTTTGAAAAACGGAGACAAAGCCTCCGAAATTTTATTTTGCCTTTCAGGCGTTGAGCATCCTGCTCCGTAAAAATAAATGGTAGAAATGCCAGATTGGTTCAGAGCAGGAACTAAAGCTGATTTGATCTCATTCACCATTTCATCCATTTCTTGATAATATGGATTGAAACCTTTGGTTTTTATTTGGCTGATTTCATGGTTGCCATCCATCAATCTCCAGTCCGTTTTGGTTGAGCCGCTGTCTGCTATTAATATCATGGATCATTTTTGATTAGTTCAAAATTAGCATAATTCTATGTAGTCCATTCTGAAATCATACAATAAGTTTAATAGTTTGAATTAAACTCAAAAGTTAACAAACTTGCATTTATGTGAATCATCAATACTCATAAGGAGTAGGATAAAATATCAGATATAAGAAATATATAAATATGGATTTTAAGCCACTAAGATCGGAAGAACAATACAATCTAGCGCTTAAAAGAATTGATGAGTTGATTGATTGTGAAGAAAACTCCAGTGATGAAGAAGAATTGGAAGTCATTTCTTTGCTTGTATGGGATTATGAAGAGAAGCATTACAAAATTGATCTGTTATCTCCAGTTCAGGCCATTAAAATGCGCATGGAAGGATTTGGATTGATACCGAAAGATTTAGTTAAAATTATTGGTGACAAAAGCAGGGTCTCAGATATTCTTTCTAAGAAAAGAAAACTGAATCAGGGCATGATCAGAAACTTAAATAAAGCTTTAAAAATTCTTCTAGAGACACTTATTCAGGAGTATAGACTTTTTCTAATTGTACTTATATTTCTCGCTAAGGCGCAAAGAAAATATTGACACGTGATTCCTGTGAAAGCGAAAATATAAGAAGCTGTCTCTTTTTCTCTGCACCCGGCTGTCTTTGCGGTGATTAATTCAGCCTCGCCAAAATAATCAATACCAATCCCACAATAAAGCTAAGAAACATGAAGCTAATTAGTCTGTTGGCGCCTTTTTTTGCCGAGGCAAATTCTTTCCAGATAAATACGCCCCAGGCAGCAGCAACCATGGTGGCGCCCTGACCCAGACCGTATGAAATGGCATATCCTGCCTGTTCGGAAGCTATAAAACTCAATGAATTTCCAATGCACCAGATGGCTCCTCCCAACAATCCAATGAGATGCAATCGCGGTGTTCCCATTTTAAAATAAGCCGCATATGTAGTAGAACCTCCGCTGAATGGTTTATACATGGCGATGGAATTCCACAAGAAATTGGATATCAAAATGCCGATGGAAAAAATAAAGGTCGCTCCGTATGGTGTAAACTTGCCCGCTACCGGGTTGGCAAAATCTGTGGACATGGATGCAGCTACAAATCTGTAAAAGAAGCCCATGGCAATGCCTCCTAATATGGAAAGGACGATGCCCCGAACGGGTGTCTTCTTTTCTGCATCCGTTAATTTCCCATAGGCAATGGCATCAAAAAGTATGGCGATCACAATTAGGGCTACCCCGGCAAATAATAGAAACGGGTCTCCAACAGGCGTCGCTATATAGTTTACAACCACTCCAATCACCAAAGCCAGCCCTATTCCGATAGGAAATGCCACAGCCATGCCCGCTATATTGATGGCGGCAGCAATGAGTATATTGGCAAAATTAAAGACGATTCCACCAATGAAAGCAGCGATAAATGAGTCAGTATCTGCCTGGGATAAGTCGGCAAAAAAGGACCTTCCTTCATCTCCAATACTTCCCATGGTGACGCCAAACAGCAGGGACATAAGTACGATGCCAATGACGTAATCCCAATAAAATAATTGAAAGGGCCATTCTTTGCTGGCTAATTTTTGGGTATTGGCCCAGCTGCCCCAGCAGAGCATGGTGATGAAACATAGGGCAACAGCAAGAGCGTAACTTTGAGGTATAAACATAATTTCGGGTTTATAGGTCTATCAAAAAGATTGAAGTTTATTGAAAAAGTCTTTTAATATAGGATCTCGGTGAATCGTATATGCCATCCGTATCAGGTGGCGATTCTTATCAAAACTATAGGTATTAAAAGGTGTAACTCTGGGAGCGTGTACCAATTGTGAGGGTGTCCAGTCGCTGTTGATTAAATAGGCCACGGCGGTCATATCCCATAACACCTTCGACCAGGCAAAGTGATCCTTATGGTAATCCTTAAATATCTCCAGCAAATAATCAGAAATATCATTGCGGCCTTTTAGGTAATATTCCATTTCAGGAACTGTTGTTGTAAACTGACTAACTACCCCCATACATGGATATTGAACAAAAGGAACGCCACTATCAAGAATGACGTTGGCAGCATCTTTATCCTGTTGCATGTTAAACTCCCAGGTATGTGGCCAGTTGTGTGCATGGCCACCCAGCCACACCACAACAATGTTATTCGTGATTTCCGGCTTCAGCAAAATGGCATTGGCCACATTGGTAATCGCTCCTACAGCTACCACGTAAAGTGGATTTTCAGGGGAATGTTGCAATGCCCTTTCAATCATATCATCTGTAGCAGGACTTGTTTCCGGTTTCAGTTCTGAGGTCAGATAAACTTTGGAGCCTTTGAACGCGAGTCCTTTCGGATCAACTTTCATTTTATCCATAATCCGTAATATCTCCTCGTAGCTAAGCTCCATGCCTTTGGTAGGATTGTCTGATCGGTTATTTGAAAATGGGGCGGCATAGACAGCTTCCAGTTTGAAACTCTCTTTTGAAAGCAAGGCATAAACCAGTGCAAACTGATCGTCGATCTCATTATAGGTATCGGTGTCCAAGACCATGCTAACTCCATTAGCTGGTTTTTCAAGCATTTGTAGCCGTTGGATTTCTGTGATTTTAACGTAGTTCTGAGCTTGTGAAATAGTACTTAAAAGTAGTATTGTACTAAAAAGAAATAGTTTTTTCATGTTGATTATAGGTTACAAGATGTCTTTTCGATAAGGTACGGAAGCCTGTGCTCCCAACTTTGTTACGGATATAGAAGCTGCCAGATTCGCAAATTTTACTGCCTCAGTAAAGCTACTCTGTTCAGCAAGCGCCACAACAAGCGCCCCGTTGAAGGTGTCTCCGGCGGCAGTCGTATCTACTGCCTGGACTTTTGGCGCCGGTATCATAATATCTTCCGAATTGCTAGATACGAAAGCCCCGGAAGCTCCCATGGTAATGATCACATTTTTTACTCCTAAAGCTTTAATTTTCGTAGCTGCTTTACTGGCAGAAGCTTCATCTATCACCTTAATCCCTGACAGCATTTCCGCTTCAGTTTCATTAGGAGTGAGCAAATAAAGCGACTTTAATAGTTTGACGGAAAGTTCCTGTGCAGGCGCCGGATTGAGTACCACTTTCACTCCTGCTTTGTTAGCCATACTTGCTGCATATTCAACAATGGCAAGCGGTATTTCCAATTGGATAAGTACCAATTCAGATGACTTGATTTGTGCTGATGCTCGATCAATATCCTGTGAATTTAAAGTGCCATTTGAACCAAGAGCCACAGAAATGCAGTTTTCTCCTTGATTATCAACCATAATTAGCGCTACTCCCGAGGGATTGTTTGAGTCGGTAGCGATAAATTCAGTATGGATGCCTTCTTTTTCAAAGGTTTGAACAGCCTGTTTTCCGAAAATATCATTTCCTTTTTTTGTGATGAATGTGGTGTCACCGCCAAGTCGTGCTGCGGCAACAGCCTGGTTGGCTCCTTTACCTCCCGGATTCATTAAAAAGTCACCGCCAATTATGGTTTCTCCCGGAGCAGGCAAATTGGAAGACTTTATCACCATGTCGGTGTTGCTGCTCCCAATAACTGTTATTTTCTTCATGCGATTTGGGTGGTCATAATAAAATTAGATTTCGCAAAATTTACGAAATAGCTTCGTCAATATAAAATTGTGTGTGAATAAGTGATGATATAATGATGTCCTATGCTTTCTGTTCCAATCAAAAAGAGCAACATTTTGTTACGACCAACCTTCAGGGATTCTAAATATGATTTATCTTTGGTTTTATTTATAGCAAGGTATTAGAAAGGGAATCGTGGAAGGGTTTCAGATCAAATCCAGCCATTGTTATCAGGGAAAAGTTTAGAAGTCCGTTATGCAGATAATTTTGTATTGGATTTTAAAACCGCACAGAAGTTGACAGGGTGATGAAATTATTGGGAAAGCGGTTTGAGAAATACCTGTTTGAAAATTATTCGCTGCTTTCTTTTACTACAGCAATAATGGATTATTCAAAAAAAACTCCAGCGCTTATTCAAAATATTTAGCGCTGGAGTTGATTGTATTTTCTATTCAATTGACCTGTCGCAATTAAAATGTGAAATTTTAGAAAAAGAATTTTATCTAAGGGTCTGCTCAAAAATAAATTACATTTATGATGTATAATTATACCACATCTTTGAAATATTTTATCCTCCAAAATCCTCACAATAACTCGCTATTGTTGTGGTTTTGAATAAAAAAATA
>SDBV01003070.1_pt1 | contig 24891 bp, 20 predicted proteins | sample 2277081 | NCBI WGS metagenome assembly SDBV01 (sample SAMN10402039, study PRJNA504765) | marine sediment metagenome | isolation source: marine sediment core GS10_PC15, 223 cmbsf | place: Arctic Ocean: Southern Knipovich Ridge | collected 2010 | reverse complement strand
AATGGGCGGTACAGGACTCGAACCTGTGACTTCCTGCTTGTAAGGCAGGCGCTCTAGCCAACTGAGCTAACCGCCCCCCGAATAAAACGCCACCATAACGGCTGATACAAGCTCTGTCAACGGTTAAACTGGCCTGTTATGACAAAATCAAGAATTTTCACTTTTTTTGCACACACTCATTGACATAAAAGCAAATCTTGCATAAACTACTATTATGGTAGGAATATATATGATACGTTTTTGGTATTATACTCGATAAACTCAGAAGTGCATCCCAGAGACATCAGCCAGTCTGCTACACGCACTTATATAACAGAAATTAGTGTAGAACACAAACTAAATAATTGTTAAATTCAGAGGGCAATAGGAGATGAAGTTATCAACAAGAAGTAGGTACGGTTTCAGGGCGGCATTGGAATTAGCCATCGAATACGGCAATGCTCCACTGCAAATTAAAACCATGGCCAAACGCGAAGGCATTTCGAATAAATATCTCGAGCAGATCATCGCGATCTTGAAGTCCTCCGGGCTGGTTTCCAGCCTGAGAGGCCCAAGAGGAGGATATGTCTTGTGCAAACACCCGAAACACATTAAACTAAGTGAAATATTCGCGGTACTTGAAGGCCCGTTGATCACAGTAGAATGTCTTGAGCACCCGGAATACTGTGCTCGATGTTCGGACTGCGTAACGCGAAAGGTATGGTATGAAATGCAGGATGCCATGCTCGGCGTTCTCGAATCAAAGACATTGCAGGACCTTGTGGACGACCTTGCAAAGGGTCAAAAAACTGCCAATTATCAGATATAGAAAGGAAATTCAAAGTGCCTGGAATATATGAAAGCATCACCGACACTATCGGAGCAACACCTTTGGTAAAGATCGCCAGACTTGGCAGCCCGGACGCTACAATTCTTGCCAAACTCGAATCGTTCAATCCGTGCGGCAGCGTAAAGGACCGTATCGCCGTTTCAATGGTAGAAGCAGCCGAACAAGAAGGCCTTATAAAACCTGACACACTTATCATAGAACCGACAAGCGGCAATACCGGCATTGGTCTGGCTTTCGTATGTGCCGCCAAGGGTTACAAGCTGGTACTAACTATGCCCGAGTCCATGAGCCTTGAGCGGAGAAAACTCCTCCAGATCATGGGAGCCCAAATAGTCCTGACGCCCGCCGAACTCGGCATGAAAGGTGCTATAGAAAAAGCCGAGCAACTCAAAAAGGATTCTCCCGGCGCTTTCGTACCACAACAGTTCAAAAACCCTGCCAATCCTGACATACATCGACGCACCACAGCCGAGGAAATATGGACCGATACCGATGGAAATGTTGATATTTTTGTTGCTGGTGTCGGAACAGGCGGTACAATAACCGGCTGTGCGGAAGTATTGAAAAAGAAAAATCCGGATCTAAAATCTGTGGCAATAGAGCCAGATGATTCGCCGGTTCTTTCGGGCGGTCAGCCGGGCCCTCATAAGATACAGGGAATAGGCGCCGGCTTTATACCTGAGGTATTGGACGTAGGCATTATAGATGAGATATTTAAAGTCTCAAATGATAGTGCAATGAAAACAACAAAGCAGCTTGCCACAGAAGAAGGTATCCTCGCCGGTATAAGTTCAGGTGCCGCTATGTACGCAGCTATTGAAATATCAAAAAGGCCCGAAAACAAAGGTAAGACTATAGTCGTGATCCTGCCGGACACCGGTGAGCGATACATTTCAACAGAGTTGTACATGTAGCCGGGATGAATCTGTAATAATGAAAAACAAGAACCAGAACAAAATCACTCAGAAGCTTACTGACGATATTGTTAATACCTATCAGGATGATTCCGGGATCAACTTTATCGACGTTGCAAATCTACCCGTAAGGGACAAGGTCATCGAGAAACTTGACTTGCTCATCGAGTTGATCTTCCCGGGATATATGGGAAAAAGAATTGTCACGCGGGACAATGTCAACTCTATCGTTAGTGACATCCTTTCCCGGGTTCGCACCGAACTTGCAGAGCAGATCGAACTTGCCCTCCGTCATCAGTGCCGTATTGCCGACTGCCCAACCTGCGATTGCAATAAGATGGCCGTTGAGGTTACCGACTATCTGCTTGCGCAAATACCGATGATCCGTCAGATGCTAAAGGGTGATGTACAGGCTGCCTATGATGGTGACCCTGCCTCGCAATCGTTCGACGAGATCATTATAAGTTATCCGTGTGTTATCGCAATTGCCGCCCATCGCATAGCGCACGAGCTTTACAAAAAGGATATCCCGTTGATACCCAGGATCATGAGCGAAAGTGCCCACCAAAAGACAGGCATAGACATCCATCCCGGTGCTCAGATAGGCAGGCACTTCTTCATCGATCATGGAACCGGCGTAGTAATTGGCGAAACAGCAATAATAGGAGACAACGTCAAGATGTACCATGGCGTTACACTCGGTGCGTTGCGTTTTCAAACGGACAAAGACGGCACCCTGATAAAGGGCGGCAAACGCCATCCCACCGTCGAAGATGGTGTTGTGATATGTCCGGAAGCGACAATATTAGGCGACATCACGATCGGTAAAGGTGCCCTTATCGGTAGTAACACCTGGGTCCGCGAAGATGTTTTGCCCGGTGTAACGGTCAAGATGGCAAATCCCGATCTGGTGTTCAAGCATCGCGAAGGGGAAAACTCAAAAGACAGTGGAGTCAACATTTAAACTGCCATGAGCGCCGACCTGACAAAGAAGATTGAGACACTCAAGGCTCAGCGGAAAGCGGTGATACTGGCGCACAATTACCAGATCGGCGAGGTGCAGGACATCGCCGATTTCGTAGGTGACTCTCTTGGCCTCAGTATCCAGGCCGCTACCACTAAAGCTGAAACAATAGTATTCTGCGGGGTTCGGTTCATGGCCGAAACAGCCGCCATTCTGTCACCGGAAAAAACCGTTCTTCTGCCTGACAAAACAGCCGGCTGTCCAATGGCCGATATGATAAATGCCGATCAGCTTAGAGAATTAAAGGCCAAACATCCCGACGCACTCGTCGTTTGCTATGTCAACAGCACCGCCGAGGTAAAGGCTCTTAGCGACTACTGCTGCACAAGCGGAAACGCCGTCGAACTCGTAAAAAGTATACCCGCGGGCAAAGAAGTGATATTTGTACCTGATAAATATTTAGGCCGGCACGTTATCGACCTTTCCGGAAGGGACATGATCCTCTGGCCCGGATATTGTATAACGCACGCCCGAATCACCGCCGAAGACATCGAAATCGCCCGAAATAATCACCCAGACGCCATTGTACTGGCCCACCCCGAATGTAATGATCTGGTAAAAGCATCCGCCGACGAACTGCTCAGTACCGCCCAGATGATCGCCTTTGCAAAAAAAAGCCCGGCAAAGAACTTTATTATAGCGACAGAATCCGGTATACTCCATTCGCTGAAGAAACAGAATCCGGAAAAGAACTTTATCCCGGTAACTGAAAGGGCTATTTGCCCGAACATGAAGAAGATCACGCTCGAAAAGGTACTGTGGTCACTTGAGGATATGCAATATAAAATTACCGTTGATGAGGATATAAGGATCAAGGCCAAAGCCGCCCTTGACAGGATGCTTGAGGTTATCCCAAGCTAACCAGGGCGACAGCTTAAGGCTATAAAGGAAACATATATGTGGGACTATACTGATAAGGTTATGGATTATTTTTATAATCCTCGCAATATCGGCCATATCGAAGATGCTGACGGCACCGGCGAGGTCGGCTCGCTTGCTTGTGGGGACGCCCTAAAGCTTACATTTAAGCTTGACGAAAACGGTAAAATAGAAGATGCCAAATTCCAGACTTTCGGATGCGCAAGTGCGATCGCTTCGTCATCGGTCCTTACCGAAATGATAAAGGGCATGACCCTTGAAGAAGCCGCGAATGTTACGAATCAGGACATCGTGGACCGGCTCGGCGGCCTGCCGGAACAGAAAATGCACTGCTCGGTAATGGGCCAGGAGGCACTGGTCGCCGCCATCGAAGATTACCGTGGAAAGGGCGAAGCAAAAGCTCCTAAAGAAGGAACTATCGTCTGCACATGTTTCGGCGTAACGGACCAGGAGATACGCAAGGTAATTCGGGAACATGACCTGACCACTGTCGAAGCCGTTACCAATTACTGTAAGGCCGGCGGCGGATGCGGCGGATGCCATGGTGAGATCGAAAAGATCATCGAGGAAATTCAAGGCACCAAGGCCCAGACAAGGCATGTCACCGAACATAAAAAACCCGCCAAACTTACCAACATCATGAAAATACAACTTATCCAGGAAACCATAAACGAACAGATCAGACCGGCCCTTCGCAATGATGGCGGTGACATCGACCTGATAGATGTCGAGGGCAACAAGGTCATCGTCGCATTCAGAGGCATGTGTGCCAAATGTAAGATGGCCGACTTTACAATGAAAGAGGTAGTCGAAGCAAAACTGAAGGAATTCGTAAGCGACGATCTCTTCGTTGAAGAACAGAAAGACGATCCAGGCAACAAGGGGGACATCTAATGAGCACCGTTTACATGGACAGCAATGCAACCTCGAAAGTCGCCGATGAAGTCATCGAAGAGATGGCTCCTTACTTCGGCCAGCTTTATGGCAACCCTTCGAGTATGCACTCTTTCGGAGGGCAGGTCGGCAAGAAGATCGCTCTGGCACGCCAGCGTGTTGCTTCATTGCTCGGCTGTGATCCCGATGAAATCATATTCACCAGTTGCGGTACCGAGTCGGACAACACCGCCATAAGAGGCTCTCTCGCCATGACTGCCGACAAACGCAAAATAATCACAACACGCGTCGAGCACCCCGCCGTTCTCAGCACCTGCCGCGAACTCGAACACCACGGATATACCATCGTGGAGATCGGCGTCGATAAACACGGACGCCTGAACATTGACGAACTCAAAGACAGCATCGATGACGACACCGCCATTGTAAGCGTCATGTACGCAAACAATGAGACCGGCACCGTATTTCCGATAGGCGAAATTGCCGAGATCGTAAAGTCAAAGGGCATCACTTTTCACACCGACGCCGTTCAGGCCATTGGCAAGATCCCCATGGACCTTGCCAAAAGTAATATCGACCTGCTCAGTATCTCCGGCCACAAGCTCCATGCCCCCAAGGGCGTTGGCGTTCTCTACGTTCGCAAAGGCACAAGGCTCGCACCATTTATGTTAGGCGGCCATCAGGAATCAGGAAGAAGAGGCGGAACAGAAAATGTCGCTGGCATTATCGGCCTCGGCAAAGCATGTCAGCTTGCCGCAGATGATATCAAAGACGAAAACACCCGGGTCAAGGACCTCCGCGACAGACTCGAAGAAAAAATACTCGCCTCCTGCCCAGATTGTATGATAAACGGAGACGTCGAAAATCGCCTGCCCAACACAACCAATATCAGTTTCGAATTCATCGAAGGCGAAGCGATCCTTTTGATGTTAGACAAATTCGGAATCTGCGCTTCAAGCGGATCGGCTTGCACCAGCGGATCGCTTGAACCTTCGCATGTGCTGAGAGCAATGGGTGTGCCGTTTACTGCCGCACACGGCTCGATAAGGTTCAGCCTCAGCCGTTACAACACACAGCAGGAAATAGACTTCGTAGCCGAAAAGCTCCCAGATATAGTAAGCACACTCCGCCGCTTAAGCCCCTTTGTAAAAACTTCGTGATAAAATAAGGGCCGGAGATGCGGACGAGAGGATTCGAATATCCGGAAAGATAAAAGATGAGACCTGAAAATCCAGATTATCATGCTCAACATTGTGCTATGGGAGCACACAGTTCGTTGACACTTGGCATGTTTGGCGCAAATGGGGGCCTGGCTTGTCAGCGCGGTGGGCCTGCTCAAGGCGGCGTCATGGCAGGCTATAAGACGGAAAAGACTGGATATACCTACTTCCCGTTTTATGAAACTCAAAAAAGCGAGAAGGACCGCTATGTTGCTGAAAAAGACAAAGTTGTCGCCGAGGCAACTACGGTCCTGACCGAAAAGGAAATTGAGCGGGAGTATCTCTGGGCGACGGATCGCTTTATCGCACCCGGCATGACGTTTGAGGTACTGACTCCGTTTTTCGGCATACCCGACCCGAAGACAGCATCGCAGGAAGATATGAAGTTTGCCAGTTGCCCGGTGATCTTTGTGCGGCTTTGCTTTGACAATTCCAGCTCTGAAGACTGGCAGGGTTTTTTTGCTTTGTCCGGTGATAATCACTGGTCGACATTGCATGATCGAACCGGCGGGGAGATGGTCGGAATGATCTCGCGGGAACAACTGGGATTTGCTACTTTGGATGGGGCGGAAGTTTTTAGTGATTTTACCGTAGAAAATGCTCTCGAACGCAAGCATCTTAATCCGGATAATCTGTTAGGGCAGACGGCGGGGCTGACTGTTAATGTTCCGGCTGGGACGAAAAAGACGATCACCGTTGCTATTGGCACCTATATCGGCGGGCAAGTAACATTCAATCATGCCACGCGATATTGGTACACGCGGTATTTTAGCGGTATTACCGATGTTCTTTCTTATGGCCTTGGAAATCTTGACGGCTATCAGGAACAGGTAGATGCCCGCGATAACGAATTGCAGTCGGCCAGCGGTCTCAATGACGAGCAAAAGTTTATGATAGCCCATGCTACGCGAAGTTATTATGGATCGACTCAATGGCTCGATGACGGTGGAGAGCCGCTCTGGGTGGTTAACGAAGGTGAATACCTGATGATGAACACCTTTGACCTTGCGGTTGATATGCTTTTTTATGAAATGCGATTCAATCCATGGACGGTGAAAAATGTGCTGGAGACCTTCATAGATCGTTACCGCTATTACGACGAGGTATTCGATCCAGCCGATCCATCTAAGATGCATAAAGGCGGCGTGTCCTTCTGCCATGACATGGGGGTGGCCAACCACTTCAGCCCCGAGGGACGCTCCAGTTATGAGTTGTCAGGATTAGATCGCGAGTGTTTTTCCTATATGACTTGCGAACAGTTGACTAACTGGGTGCTGTGTGCGGGGGTCTATATCACCGGTAGTAATGATGATGAGTTTTTGCAACGGCATCGCGATATTCTCAAAGACTGCCTGGACAGTTTGCTTATCCGGGATAACCCTGTTCCTGAATTGCGCAGTGGGTTGATGCAAATGGAAAGTTCCCGAACACATCCGGGCGGAGAAATAACTACCTATGATTCATTGGATCACTCTTTAGGGCAATCGCGAAAGAACATTTATCTGGGTGGTAAATGTTGGGCGTCTTATGTTATTTTGCAGCACCTGTTTGATAGTTTAGGTGATACGGAGAACACTCGCAAGGCAGGTGACTCTGCCCAGCGAACAGTTGAGGCCATTGTCACCGGGTTTGATGACGAGCTCGGCTATATACCTGCGATCCTGGACGGTGAAAATATTAGCGCGATCATCCCCGCTATCGAAGCACTGATCTATCCGTTTGAAATGGGCCTCGGCGAGGCGGTCAGTCCTACCGGGCCGTATGGGGCATATATCGAAACGCTTAAAAAGCACTTTGCGACAATTTATAAACCGGGCGTATGCATTTATGATGACGGGGGATGGAAGCTGTCTTCGTCGGCCGATAATTCATGGATGAGTAAGATAGCGCTGTGCCAATATGTTGCCCGACATATACTTGGCATTGACTTAGGCGAAAGCGGACCGGCTTCTGACATAGCACACGGTCGCTGGCAAAGAGAAGGTTCCAAGTATTTTGCCTGCTCCGACCAGTTCACCTCCGGCAAAGCAATAGGAAGCCGCTACTACCCGCGAATTGTGACCAGTATTTTATGGCTTAAAGAAAATAAAAACACATAGCAAAAAATATTCGAGGATAGCTGGATAAAATTAAGGATGATATAAAATGCAAAAACTTAAACAGCGGGCGATGTTCGGTTACGCCATAGGTGATCTTGGTATCAACTTCAATTTTCAGGTAATCGGGTTTTTGCTCAGTTTTTATTATACCGATGTCTTCGGGATATCACCGGTGCATGTGGCAGGACTGTTATTGTCAGCCAGGATCTGGGATGCTGTCAACGATCCCATTATGGGCTATGTCGCCGACCACACTAAAACCAGGTGGGGACAATTTCGGCCCTATATCTTATTCGGAGCGATACCCCTGAACCTGGTGCTGCTGGCCTGCTTTTATACACCCGATATTTCCGAGACCGGCAGAGTGGTCTATGCTTACATCACCTACATTTCCCACGGGATGATCTTTACTCTGGTGGGTTTGCCTTATTCTTCTCTAAGCGCCGTGTTAACTCAGGACCAACAGGAAAGAACTGTCATAGCCACATATCGCATGTTCTTTGCATGCGTAGTGGCTCAGGGGGTCGTTACTCTGGGTGTTCCGAAAATGGTATCGAGCTTTGAGGTAAGCTTTGAAATGACAAAGCAGATCGCCTATTTTTCGGCAGCCTGTGTACTGGCTTTGGGGTCGGTGATATTGCTCTGGATCTCTTTCTTTTCGACCAAAGAACGGGTGAAGGTGCCCAGCGAGAAATATCGTTTGAAGGAAATGTTCGCACTGGCCTATAAAAATGACGCGTTACTGGTTTTGTCGCTGGCGATGCTGCTTAATACCGGCGTGTGGATCACGGGTAATGCCGTGGCGATCTACTACTTCAAGTATATCCTGGGCGACGAGAAACTAAGCTCCCAGTTTTTCTGGGTGATCTTAGGGGCGAACCTGGTCGGAGCCATTATTGCCCCGTATGTATGTAAGATACTCGGCAAGCGTAATGTGTTTATTGCAGGCAGTATCGTGGTGGCCATTACCGGGATCGGACGCTACTTCATCGGGACCGATCAGTTTACGTTCATATTGGGAATTTCGGCGGTCTTCGCCGTAGGGCAAATGTTATGTGCCGTGGCCCAATGGGGAATGCTGCCGGATACCGTCGAATATGGTCACTGGAAAACAGGCAGGCGCTCTGCGGGCGTTCCCTTTGCGCTGTTCTCTTTTATGCAGAAGTGCGGTATGGCTCTTGCAGGATCAATGGCGGCCATAATTATGTCGATGACAGGTTATGTAGCCAATACGGACCTTACAGAAAGCGCTGCCGAGGGGATTCGCTGGCTCTTTAATATTATACCGGCTGGGTATTCCGTCCTCTGTTTGGTAGCGTTGTTGTTCTACAAGATTGACGGCCCACTCTATGACAGAATTATAAAAGAATTGCAGGAAAAATAATATGACAGTATCATTGAGATGGTCGAGCCTGCTGGTGATATGCGCCTTATGGTTCTGTGCTACAGTCGCCGCTTCCCCTGTGATCGAGATAAATACCAACGATCACAAACAAACCATAGATGGCTTTGGCGTATCGGCGGCATTTCGCCAAGCCGAAAATCTGCGCAAATTTTATAAACAACCCCAGCAGCAAGCCATTATGGACCTGCTGTTTGACCGGCAAAAGGGCATTGGCCTTTCCATTGTTCGCAGTTGTGTCGGTTCCGGGGGCACATGGGGTATTGAAATAGACGGCCCTGACGGTACGATACAACCGGAACCCGGTAAATGGGTCTGGGATTCGGATGCTTATCAAATCTGGTTTGCCACCGAAGCGAAGAAACGTGGAGTAACCCGGTTTACCGCATCGTGCTGGTCGCCCCCTTATTGGATGAAAAAAAACAAGAGCGTATTGCCAGGCCATATTGACCCGGCACATTACGATGACTTTGCCCGGTACCTCGCCGAGTATGTCAAAGGTTATGCAAAACGGTTCGGCATCGATACTTCTTCGCTTTCGATATCCAATGAACCCAACCAGAAGGTGGGATACTCCGGTACTGATTGGACTGGCCCGGAGATGACGAAGTTTGTCAAAGAATACCTGGGCCCTGAATTTGCCAGACAGAATATTAAAACTAAGATCATGGTAGCCGAAGCCCCCTCGTGGAAATTAGGCTTGGCCGAAGATGTATTGGCCGATCCCGTTGCCCGGGACTATGTCGGTATTGTATGCACCCATCACTATGGCGATACCATGGCATATCCACTGCAAACGTATGGCAAACCTCTTTGGATGACTGAAGTTTCCAACATGAAAGAAAACGATAGCTCTATCGGCGATGGACTGAGCTGGGCGATTAAGATGCATAATTTTTTCACCAATGCCCGGGGAAACGCCTGGTGTTATTGGTGGGGGTTTTGTTTTAAGGATGGCGAGAATCATCCCAACAGCGGCGAGAGCCTGATCTACTTACACGTCGATCGGCCGCCGTCTTATTCTCTTACCAAAAGATTGTGGACGATGGGCAATTACAGCCGTTTCATTCGTCCCGGTTGGAAACGGGTATCGTCCAGTGCAAATAGCAGCGATGGGATTTACCTGTCGGCGTTCGCTGCACCGGATAACGAAAAATTAGCTATTGTGGTGGTAAACGATAATAGTGACACAAAGACACTTTCACTGAAGATCAACGACATGAATATCGATGCGATGGATGTTTATGTAACCGATGTTGCATCCAATCTGAAAAAGGGATCGCAATTAACAGTAGCTAACCGCACCGTTACCGCAAAACTGCCGGCCAGGTCGGTGGTAACTTTGTATGGGACCGCAGGAAGCCGTGACGATATAACAGATAGCCGGTCAACTCCGCAAACGCTTCAAGGAGCATATAAGCATTTGTTTAAGATCGGCGCTGCTGTCAGTGGCACGTTGCCCGATGATCTTAACGCAGCGGAACTTGAATTGGTGCGGGATCAGTTCGGAGTACTTACTCCGGCCAATTGTATGAAAATGCGTTTCGTCCAGACAAGGCAGGGCCAGTTCGACTTCCAGGCGGCTGATGCATTTATGGCCTTTGCCGAAAAATACGATAAAGAGGTCTGCGGCCATAACCTGATATGGGTCAAGGACCGTGAAAACCCGAAATGGTTGTACCTCAACGGCAGCAAACAAGTCACCCGCAAAGAGCTGCTCAAGCGGATGAAAGTTCATATCCATACCGTAGTAGGTCGTTATCGCGGGCGGATAAAGTCGTGGGATGTGGTCAATGAAGTGCTCGCCGACAGCGATGAAGATTATATGCACACCTCAAAATATGTCGATATCATTGGCGAAGACTTTGTCGCCAAGGCATTTGAGTACGCTCACCAAGCCGACCCGGACGCCATGCTGATCTATAACGATTACAATCTTTTTAAGCCTGGAAAACGTGAAAAACTGGTCCGGCTGCTGACAGGTCTTATCGCAAAAAACGTTCCCGTCCATGCCGTTGGTTTTCAGGGTCATTGGCAAGTCGATGAGATGCCATACGAAGGGATCGAGGCTACGATCAAGGTTATCAGCGATCTCGGTTTGAAAGTCATGATATCTGAACTGGATATGGATATGGTTCCCAGGGGTATGTGGTGGGCCGAAGATGGCAAATATCGTGATGAGTTATCGAAAACCAACCCTTATCCCGACTTCTGTCCGGAAGAGCTGCTTACAACACAGGCCCGGGAGTACGCCAGACTGTTTACGCTTCTGGTTAAATATGCTGACAAGGTCGAGCGTATCACTTTCTGGAACATCCATGACGGCCGCAGTTGGCTGAATCATTTTCCATGGGATCGCACAAACTATCCACTTCTGTTTGATAGAAATGCAAAGGCAAAGCCGGCCTTCAAAGCCGTGCTGGATGTGACAAGATCGAAGATCATAAATTGATGCCGGCAGGATATCAAAAAAAGTGGTAGCCGAGGTGGGAGTCGAACCCACACGCCCTAACGGGCAGGGGATTTTAAGTCCCCAGCGTCTGCCATTCCGCCACTCGGCCACTAACTACCTGTCAAACAAGACTTTACGTCTCCAACTCAATAGTTTGCTTGTCTGTGACTTTGTATATGGTATGCAAAGGGCATCTTTTTGCAAGAGGTTTTTGAGAGAATGCAAGTAAGCGGTTATTTACAAGGGGCAGGATAGCGATGTACATCGCTATATGATATACTAAAGTATTATGACATATATGCCGATATGACTTATGGATACAATCGAAAGGGGTTTGCGATGAAGAAAACAGGGAAATTTCGTAAGGAACTTGTAGGGTCAACTACTTGTATTCTGGTTTTGTCGGTACTGCGGGAATCGCCGACTTACGGGTACCATCTTGCCCAGATAATAAATGAGCGTTCAGACGGTCTACTAAAGTGGCGTGAAGGCACTATCTATCCGATGCTGCATCGGCTTGAGAAGCAGGGTTTGATCAAAGGCAAATGGCAGGTGTCCGACACCAGCAAGCCTAAGCGTGTATACCGCCTGACCAGTGCCGGTACACAAGCATTGGAGCAACAGCGAGAAGAGTGGGATATTTTTTCTGCAATAATCGACAAAATATTAGGGGGCTGTTATGCATAACAATATCTATCGCAAAGTTGAAAGTTATCTCGATGGCAGGCTTGGCAGATGGACCCGTCTGCTTCCATGGCGCCATGAACTCTCCGACCATCTTCAGCAAGAGTATGAAAATAAATTGACTGCCACTGATGACCAGGAAACTGCATGGCAAAACGCATTAGAAGCATTTGGCGATATCGACGAAGTCAGCACGGAACTGAAGCGTTTGCATAAACCTGAAAATGTATGCGTGCGACTGGTAGCAGTATTTATCGCTATCGGTTTAGTAGCATGGTCAACACCGGCTGGCCTTTTCGCTTTTGTGGACATACCATCAGCAATGCTGCTTTTATCTCCTTTGGCAATCGGTATTTGCTCACTCTTATTTTCACGCGGTCTTAAGTTGAGGGATATAAACCGCTACTGCAACTTTGCGCTTTGCGCAGGTTCCATAACCGGTCTGCTGATCATGCTATCATTTTCTTCAAGTCCGTCATGTGTAGGAACGGGGGTAGGAGTGGCAATATTGTGCAGTTTGTACGCTGTTTTGTTTCTCGATATTGGTTCTAAGTCTCTGGGTTTTTATACTATAATTCCTATAGCCGCCATGGTGTTCATATTGTTATGGTTTACTCATGATAATGCAGCGTCTTTTGAACTCAAATTGAGATACATTGAGACATACATTGAGACATACTTGAGAGGATTAGCAATAATCACTGTTGCCGGTCTGTTGGTTGGTTGGGCAAGATGGGGCATAAAAAGATTACCGCAATTCATGCTGCAAGTAGCTGTTGGAACGATGATCATCTATGATGTAACTATGCTTCAGAATATATCAAGTCCCGAAAAGTTTCTTACAAATATTGTGGTGAGTTTGCTGCCCTTAGTCATACTTCCAGTGCTTGGAAAGATTTTAGCAAGGTGCTTTACCGTTAGTATCTCTTAAACTTCCGGTCTTGGGAGCAGGCCTGCCTTTTCTAAGATGGTCGGAGTTATGCTCTCCCAGCCAATGGGCATAAGGTGTATGCCGGCGACGCCTTTTATTGTTTTTATCTTTTCGATCATTTCGACGCAGATGTTTACTCCCTCTTGCTTTTTATCTTCGGCAGCTTCCATGCGGGCGATGAGTTCGTCGGGTACGCTGATACCGGCTACGTTGTTTTTCATGTAGATCAGCGCTTTGTGTGAACGGACGGGGGTGAGTCCTGCTAAGATGTAAACCTTCTCGTGCAAGCCTTCGGCTACGACGAGTTCCATCCATTTTTCGAATCGGTCCATGTCGAAAATGCACTGGGTCTGGATGAAATCGGCGCCGGCTTCGACCTTCTTGGCCAGGCGCAATACGCGGTACTCGAACGGATCGGCAAACGGATTAGCAACCGCGCCTATGAACAGGCGAGGCGGGTGTTCCTTGATCTCATCGCCGGAGATAAGCTTACTATCATCTCGCATCATTTTTACCATTGCGATAAGCTGGGTCGAATCGATATCGTAAACACCCTTCGCTTCCGGTTGGTTACCGAAACCCTGATGGTCACCGGAAAGGCAGAGCAGATTCTTTATACCGAGCGCGGCAGCACCTAAAATGTCGCTTTGCATCGCGATGCGGTTGCGGTCCCTGCATACCATCTGCATTACCGGCTCGACGCCGCATGTCAGGGCGATAGCAGAAGCCGCCATACTCGATATGCGCACGATAGCCGTCTGGTTGTCGGTGACGTTGGCGCCTTCGCAGTTGCCCCTGCAATATTCGGCTTTTTTCTTTACCGCATCGGGGTTTGCGTTCTGCGGCGGGCCCAACTCAGCGGTTACCGCGAACTTGCCGGCTGTTAAAACTTTTTCGAGTCTGCTGCCTGATTTCATAACATCGCCTCTTCAAATTTTGTCTTTCTCTGTCCAGCGGAGGTGCTCGTCCGCCAATCCTTGGCAGGCCTAACCTGTTTGAGGTTGTCCAGCTTATTTAGCTTCTTGAGTCTGTCGTAGATCGAATGCCATATACACTCGACATCCTTATCGACTTCGCAGACACCATCGGCTGAGCCGCCGCATGGTCCGTTCATCAGTTTCTTTGCGCATCGCGCTATCGGGCAAAGCCCCCCTGTCCATTCAAGTACGCAGTCACCGCATCCGGCGCAGCGTTCTTCCCACAGCGCGTGCTCGACAGGGTAGCCCATGAACTTGGTATTGAGGCCCGGCACGGTAATGCTGTCGGGGAAATGCTCGTTCATCGTCTGGACGCCTACGCCGCACGCGATGGAAAGGACGGCATCGACACCTTCGAGCTGATCCTTAAGTGCGTCGATGAATTCGAACTCGCATTGCCTTTCCGGTGTCAGCTCTATGATCTCGATCTCATTGCCCTGCTGTTTTCTGGCGAGTTTGATCTGGCTTGCCAGAAGCTCAACTGCCTTTGACCCGCCGGAAAAGCAGATCGTAACACACCCGCCGCAGCCCATCAGTATTATTTTTTTGCAGTCCTTAATGGAGTTAAGGATCTCGTCCAGTGGTTTTCTGTCGGCAACTATCATATCAGTGCCCTTTCCTTAAGAAAATCTTCCGTCTCAGTAAGATGTTTTAATACCCCCAGGTCCTTGGCCTCGACACCCATGGCAAGGCCCATAAGCTCGGTAAAGTAGAATATGGGAACGTTGAAATTCGTAGCGAACTTTTCATTGATCTGTTCCTGCCTGCCGTCAAGGTTAGCATGGCAGAGCGGACAGCCCACAGCTATAACCTCGGCGCCGGCGATAAGTGCGTCATCTAATACCTTTTTCGTAAGTTCCAATACCACGTCCGTCTCGGTCAGTGCGAAACTCGCCCCGCAGCAGAAAGTTTTCATGTTCCAGTCGATAGGCTCGGCACCTAAAGCGGTCATTACCTCTTCCATCTCCAGCGGATTCTCAAAATTGCCCTTGCCGGTAACTTTCGGTGGCCGTGTCATGAGGCATCCGTAATAGCAGGCGACCTTTAGACCATTTAGAGGCTTAACGACTTTTTGCTCTATCGCATCGGTACCTATATTAACGACCAGATCGAGCATGTGCAATACTTCCAGATCGTCAGGGTATTTCTCTTCCATGATCTCTTCGATTTTTGCCCGCATCTTATCATCGGTCAAACGCAACTGAGCGGCTTTGAGTCTGGAATAGCAAGATGCGCAGGGAGCACAAATCTCCTTGATATCCGGATCCTTGCCCGCGATAGCCATATTCTTAGCTGGCAATGCTATCGACATCAGTTCATCGGACTGATGGGCAGGCGAGGAACCGCAGCAGACCCAGTCCTTGATCTCGACAAGCTCTACGCCGAGAACCTCGCAGACTTTCCGCGTGGACATGTCATACTCCAGCCCCGTCGAATGCAGCGAACATCCGGGGTAATAAGCTATTTTTTTCATGCCATACCAATCACAATTATAAAATGTACCTTTATACGCGGTTAACTTTTTTACAACAATAAATCACAGTTGCTCGCGAAAGTTTATCACCCTATAAGGGTGTCATCGCTTAACTTTCTTTGACCTTGCAAACATCCTGCGCATCTGCGACGAGCGTTTGATCGATGGTATCATCTTGAGTTTGCCCTTCTTTACCATCTTACCCGCCAGCTTGATATCTTTAAGCGGTCTGCCCGTGAGCATATTGAGCGCACCGACTAGGCCGACTTCATAAACCCTGCCCATGTACTTCAGGCATGTCATCCAGATACGATTGAATATTTTCCAATTCTTCGTATCGGCTTTTATATTCTTTTCCTGCACTATGATCTGGATCGTATCGACGATATGCGCAATATCAATATCCTGTGGACATCTCGACGAACAAGTCTGGCATGACAGGCAATACCAAACAGTGTTGCCCTTCATAGCTTCGTCAACAAGACCCAACTGTATCTGGCGCATAAGCTCGGTGGGCGTCTTGTCCATCAACTTGCGATTCGGACAGCCGGACGCGCACTTTTTGCACTGATAGCAGAGATTTACGTTCTCTCCGCACCGGGCCTTGATCTCTTCAGCAAACTCGCTGCTGATCTTTATATTTTCTTTGCCAACGATCTTCATAGCATAATTTAGCTTTCCTTTTTACTTTTGCAGGTTGGCCCAAGCTCTTTGACCTTTGCCGTCATTTCCTCGACGATCTCAGCGAACCTGCCGCCCATCGCCGATGACAGATTGTACATAGCGACCCTTTCCGGATCGATGCCGACTTCAGCTAACAATCGTTTAACGTAAGCAACTTTTCTCTTGGCCCGCAGATTGCCTTCGAGGAAATGACACTGCCCTTCGAGACAACCGGCTACGAATACGCCATCTGCACCTTCCTCGAACGCCTTCATAAGATAAAGTGCGTCAACCTTGCCCGTACAAGGAAGCCGCACGATCCTGACGTTTGGTGGATACTGCAAACGCATAGAACCTGCCAGATCCGCCGCTGCAAACGCACAAAAATTACAGCAAAACGCAATTATCTTCGGTTCAAAATCAGCCATTATTTCGTAAGTTCCTCTTCGAAAAGTGCCTCTGTCTTTGCCACTACTTGAGCGTCTTTGTAGTGCATCAGTTCGATCGCCTTAGCCGGACATTCGGCGGCGCATATTCCACAGCCGTGACACGTCGCAACCTCGATCTCGGCGACACCGTCAGCGTTGATCACAGGCACGTTGTACGGACAGACCCTTACGCATGTAAGGCATCCTGCGCATTTTTCCTGATCGACAACGGAGACCACTCCGCTTATTTCCATCATATCTTTGGATATTATCCCTACCGCTCTTGCGGCGGCGGCTTTTGCCTGAACGATACTCTCGTCAATAAACTTCGGGCCGTGACATGTCCCGCAAAGGAACAGTCCATCAGAAGCAAAATCAACCGGGCGTAATTTCATGTGTGCCTCTAAGAAGAAGCCCTCGGCGGTGATCGGTACCTTAAACGCGGTGCCGACATCTTTAATATCATCTGAAGTTATCATCGCGGCACTTAGGCCCAGCACATCCGGCTCGAAACTCAGTTCAAGACCGCTATTGAGGTCGGTCATCACGACCTCGAGTTTGCCGCTGGCGTCTTCGGTAACAACCGGCTTATTCTCAACGTCGAATCTGAAGAACAGAACGCCCATTTCTCTGGCTTTGTTGTAGTATCTTTCCTTAAAGCCGTACGTTCGTATATCGCGGTATAGAACCGCGACAGTCGTTTTGGGGTTCTTCTCCTTGATAGTGATGGCATTCTTGACCGCTTCTGTGCAGCAAACCCGGCTGCAGATCATCCTGTCCGCTTCTCGCGAACCTACGCACTGGATCATGACAACTTCACTGAGGTTCATGGCGAACTGATCATCGCTTTCAAGACGCTCCTCAAGAACCATCTGAGTCAGGACCTTATCGTTATCGCCGTAGAGGTAGCTGTCCGGTTTCGATTCACCCGCTCCGGTTGCGATTATCGCCGCTCCATGTTCCACTTCGATAGTTTCTTCGCCGCAATTGATCTTACTATGGAAATTGCCCACAAAACCCTTACACTCGCTAACGGTGGAATTGTGGTAGACCGTTATATTTTCATTTTCGTCGATCTGCTTTTTAAGTTTTTCGAGAAGTTCTCCGGGCTTTAGTCCCTCGACCGTACTGCTTATCTTGGTCAGGTTGCCGCCGAGGACATCGCTCTTTTCAACGAGATGCACCGCAAAGCCCTGCTTCGCTACAGAAAGCCCAGCCGTCATACCCGCAACACCGCCGCCTACAACAACGACGCCCCTCTTGGGTATGTAGCTCTTGGTCTCGATCGCTTCTATCTTTCTTGCGCGTCCGACTGCCATCCTGACAAGATCCATAGCCTTCTCTTCCGTCGCTGCCCCCAATTTTGCATGCACCCATGTGCACTGGTCCCGAATATTGGCCATCTCAAAAAGGTAAGCATTGAGTCCGGCTTCTCTTATCGTCTCCTTAAAGAGCGGCTCGTGCGTCCGCGGAGTACACGATGCAACCACTACCCGGTTAAGGTCCAACTCGTCGATCTTTTCACGAATAACCTTCAGTCCGTCCGGCGAACATGTGTACATAAGATTCGTCGCAAATGCCACACCATCGAGACCGGCAGCGTATTCGGCAACTCTTTTGCAATCGATAACGCCCCCGATATTCGAACCGCAGTGACAGACGAAAACGCCTATCCGTTCCTGCAAGCCCTTGGTATCCTTTTCGGGTGGGTATTGTTTCGGCTTAACTTCGCTGCCCCTGGCATCTGCGAGAAGTTCCATCGCGCAACCTGCCGCACCGCTTGCCTGCATCACACTTTCGGGGATATCCTTCGGACCGTCAAAACAACCGGCAAGGAAAACACCGTCCTGAGCGGATTCAATCAGAGAAAAATCCACACCTTTGGCAAAACCATATTGATTAAGTTCAAACCCGCAGACTTTTTGAAGCTCCTTTGTTTCCTTCGATGCGCACAGCCCGGAACTTAGCACGACCATGTCAAATTCTTCTTCTATCCAGTCTTTGCCGTTGTCGCTAAATTCGAGCGAGCAGCGATAAGTCTCAAAATTCTGTTTCACCGCCGAGGGCCGCGTATAAACATAGCGAATACCGTAGCGATCCTTTGCCCGCTCGACATACTCGTCGAAACCCTTACCGAACGCCCTGATGTCCATCACGAAGATAGTACTCTCAACATCGGGTTTGTGTTCTTTCAGGATTATCGCCTGCTTGGTCGCGTACATACAGCAGACCGAAGAGCACCAGGGCCGATCCTTATCCCTTGACCCGACGCATTGTATGAATGCAATGTTCTTCGGTTCTTTGCCGTCGGATGGTTTATAAACATGCCCGTCGCACGGCCCGGACGCACTTAACATTCTTTCAAACTGTATCCCCGAAACCACATTCGGAAATCGCCCGAAACCATATTCACCCTTCAAACTCGCATCGAAATATTCATATCCGGGGGCAAGTATAACCGCACCGGTATTGATCACCCGTTCCTTCGGTTTGTCATCGTAAAGTATCGCATCGGCTTCGCAAACTTTCTTACATAATCCGCACCATGAACATACCCCGCAGAAAAGACATCTTTGCGCCTCCTTCTTAGCCATCTCTTCGGTATAACCAGTGTGCACCTCATTGAAAGACGACATACTTTTTTCAAGTGGGATCGCCGACATCCTCTGTCGTTTGAGAATTTTTTCTTTTCTGCTCTTGAGTTCTTCTTTCGAGATCGAGATAACTTCCTGGGTATCATCTTGTGGGCAGAATTGCTCACCTTTTATGTAAGCGTCAATTGCCTTTGCCACTCGCCGCCCATCTGCAATGGCCTCTACTATGTTTGCCGGCCCACGCACAACATCACCGCCGGCAAATACACCTTTCCAAGTCGTTGCGCCGGTTTTCTCGTCAACCTGCAATGTCTCCCAACGATTCAGCTTTAGCTTGCTGTCTTCTTGAAAGAAGTCTAACTCAGGTTTCTGACCTATACCCAATATCAGCAAATCAACCTCAACAACATACTCGCTTCCTGGTATCTCAACCGGCCGCCTTCTGCCGCTTTCGTCGGGCTCGCCCAGTTCCATTCGCATGCACTCGATTTTAAGCTTGTCTCCACTTTGTAATATTTGCTTTGGTGCTGCAAGGATCTGCAGATCAACGCCCTCTTCGAGAGCGGATTCAACCTCCTCGCCAAATGCGGGCATTTCTGCTCGCGTTCTCCGGTAGATAATACTGACACTGCTCGCACCAAGCCGCAAGGCGGTACGGGCAGTATCTATTGCCGCGTTCCCACCGCCAATGATAGCCACCGTTTCAGCAATGGTTTTTCTTTTGCCAAGCCTGACCTCCCGCAGAAAATCGATACCCCCAATCACCGTTTCCTTGTCTTCACCAGGTATCCCAAGTTTAATACTTTTGTGGGATCCCACAGCAAGACATACAGCAGCAAATCCTTCTTTGAACAACTTTTCAATCTCCGCCTCACTTTTCAAAGGACTGTTTAACTTAACGTCGATACCATATTCCAATATATTGTGTATATCCCTTTCAATTATATCAACCGGCAACCTGAAAGCCGGGATTCCAAGCCTCATCATTCCACCGAGCACACCATGCTTTTCAAAAACTGTTACCGCATATCCCATCTTTCTAAGATCCAACGCCGTGGTAAATCCTGTAGGCCCTCCTCCGATTACAGCCACCTTTTTGCCATTGTTTACGATAGCATTTTGTTTTTCTTCGGCCGTTGGTTTCTTGCCGTATTTTTCATTCCAGTCCGTAAGAAACCTTTTTATATAAGAGATCGCAACCGGACTATCTAAATTCCCCCTGTTGCAGACCTGTTCGCATGGGTGCTCACAGACTCGTCCACATATGCCGGGGAATGGATTTTTTTCGGATGCCGCATCGTACGCATCCTGGAATTGCCCGGCAGCGGTGAGCGCAACATATCCACTCGGATTGCCTTGTATGGGACACGAATCATAACACGGGGCAACACCGGTTCTGGTAATAGCGAACTTATTCGGAACTGCCTGCGGGTACTCCTTATATATCGCCTTCCTGTCACTAAGCCCCTGGTTATACTCATCCGGGATCGCAACCGGGCATTTCTCTGCGCATTCCCCACAGCCGGTACATTTTTCGAGATCGACAAAATGCGGAGCGATCTGTATCTTCGCCTCAAAGTCGCCTGCACTGCCCGAAAGCTCCCCAAGCTGCCCGCGCGTAATTATCTCGATGTTCCGATGCGTACTAGCCGCCACCAAACGTGGCGAGATCGTACACATTGCGCAGTCATTCGTGGGAAATGTCTTATCGAGTTGGGCCATGTGGCCGCCGATCGCGGACCCCTTCTCCACGAGGTAAACCTTAAACCCCGCATCCGCCAGATCAAGACTAGACTGTATACCGGCTATCCCGCCGCCAACTACTACTACTGATCCGTTCTTACCCATCATACCGATCACAATTATAAAATGCTTTTTTCGCGGTTAAGTTCCTTCACAACAACATACAGTTGCCACCGCGGAAATTTATTACCCTATAAGGGTACATACGCCCTTTGCTATCGCCTCTTAGTGACTAAAATACAGATTTGCTATCCTACCGCATATCTGTTTCGCTTTCAACCCGGATTCTTTCACTTTTCTGCCAAACTATACTACTTTCAGGCTGTTATCCCGCTCTGCAAAGCCAATCACCCCAATAACCCCCTCCCACGCCAACAAATAGCTGCAAACCTTGCTGTTTGTTCGCATAAATTGATTAAACTTGACGGGTTTCATAACCATCTGTACAATCAATCGGATGTATTTTGGAAATGTCGCATGCTTTCTTTCGTGGAGAAAGCCTTTTTTGACAAGAACTTATAGCTGGCCAACGCGTGAGGATTATACCCATTGGGTATTGTGGAACTCAAAGTAAATAACTCGCTGATCATACTTGCCGAATGCGACATAACCGACCTTGCCGTCGATGCCATCGTAAACGCAGCCAATGCCCAGCTCGTCCTCGGCGGCGGTGTGGCGGGTGCAATACGCATGAAAGGCGGCCCAGCCATACAGGCCCAGTGTCATGAGATCGCCCCCATATCGGTAGGCCAGGCGGTGATAACCACAGGTGGCAAGCTAAAAGCTGCTCATGTAATCCACGCCGTCGGGCCGAGAATGGGCGAAGGCGACGAAGAAGAAAAGCTAAACAGCGCGACCGTAAATTCCCTGAAAGTAGCCGACAATAACAACTTATCCACAATAGCCTTCCCAGCCATAAGCACAGGCATCTTCGGCTTCCCGCTGGACAAGTGCGCAAAAATAATGTTAGCCGCGACCTCCGAATACTTAAAGGGCAATACCTGCATTAAAGAAGTAACCTTCTGCCTCTTCGACTCAAAGGCTTACGATACCTTCACCAGCGAAATGGAAAGAATATAGACTGTGCGGTAACCGTTCACAGAATTATTTGACAGGATAACAGGATAAATATTTTAATCATGTTAATCCAAAAAAAAATATCGTAATTTGTGTCAATTTTGTGATAAATAAAAACTATTTAATAGGGGACAGTCACCTATTTAGAGAGCGAATTAAAGTTGTTTATGTTGATCAGTGACCAAAGTAATAAAAATCAGTGTGATCAATGTAATCTGCGTTTAATAATTAGTGTAAATTTGTGTCCGGCAATGTTTCAATGACGGATTCGTGGTCCTCTAAAGTGCGAACCGTTAAAAATACAGTTGAAGTAAAACGAAAAATAAAATATTTATAACCATCCTGTTATCCTGACCTGTTGCGGCGTAGCGGCAGCGAAGACGGGTCAAAAATGGAAATTTAGTTTGATCACAGAATAAAAAGGGAACAGCTTGGATCTGATATGAATAAAACGATCATAACCGTTGGCTTTGCTCCCGCATGGGACATTACCAATTACGTTGACGGCATCGAATGGGGTCAGCATAAAACGATTACCTCCCAAACCATCACCCCAGCCGGAAAACCGCTAAACGTCTCCAAAGCCCTGGCATGGATGTCGAAAAAGTCAATCGCCGCTGGTCTATGGGGAAGCAGCGACCATCACCAATTGATCGAAGCACTCTCACCCGTCACAAATTTTATTGATTGCAGATTCACTGTCGTTGATGGCAGTACCAGACAGAATGTTACCTTAGTAGATACAAAGACAAACAGAGACATCCACCTCCGAGCAGAAAGCAGCCTCGCAACGCAGGACAATATCGAAAAACTCAAAAAAGACTTAAATAATATCGTTACTGGCAACTCCACCGTCGTCTTCGCTGGTTCCATGCCGGATAGTTGCCTGCCCGTCATAAAGGAGGCTCTGGATAGCGGCGCAGACGTCGTCGTCGATACCTCAGGATACGCTTTGACCCAGCTAATCGAGTTCGGAAATATCTCCATGATCAAACCAAACCTGGAAGAATTGTCACAACTGATCGGAAAAACCTTCACCGGCAATATCCCCCCTATCGTCACCGCCGCCCGCTCCCTCTGTGACAGAGTACAAACCGTCGTAGTAAGCCTGGCTGAAAACGGCGCAATCGCGGTAACCAAGGACACAGCTTATCATTGCAAACTAAAACGATCCACCCGCAAAGTAGTCAACACCGTCTCCTGCGGCGATTACCTCCTCGCAGGCTTCATCGCTAACCCGGAAGACGATCTCCCCACCCGCTTGCAAACCGCCGTCAAACTCGCCACCGCAAGAGCACACGGCCTGACAGAAAACACCCAATGGCCACAAGTCGTCAACGAGATAGAGACCGAAACAACTTCAATTTGACATGCTCGTATCGACTGTCCAGGTCATCATAGGCAGATGCAAGCGATGCCGTCAACCACGGACCTGTCACAAGACACGAAACCAATTGCATACCAAACATGATCCCAACATAAGTTAGGTTCTGACTGTTAAGTTCCTCACGCCATGCAAAAGACATATACAAAATGGGCCCACCAAACAAAAGCCCCGGAATACTTATCAGAAACAAATCTTTCTTGTATCCATAGGTTATTTCTCTACTGTATTTAAGAGCTTCGATTGGCCCTGACTTTTTATCGATAACAGCGATCGTACTCAACCAGTACATGCAAAATAACACTATTGCCGGGATAATTAATGCCAGCATGCCTGCAAACATGATTAATCCCAGAATGAACCACGTCACCCATACCCTTCCAAAACATCTGAAACCCGCCAAAAAGTCTTTGATGTCGCCGCCCTTACCGCGAACTAACATCAAACAGAAAAAATAGTATCCCGAATTAATTGCCGGATTAATAATGTATCCGAACCATCGCATTGCCTTAGATGCCTCATGTCCCCAACTATAATGCAAAGCGGCACTGATTTGGTTACGTACAAGGAAAAATAATCCGCACATTATTAATGCGCCCAGATTTTCCCTGTAAATTCTCCATCCCTGCCCCAGCCATCGCAGAGCCATTCGTTCCAGCTTCGCCTCATTGGGATCGGGCAACTTTGTTTTGTCATCTTCCTCAGTCATTGCTTCTCCTTGATCAACTAATCCTTGTTTTGTTTACACTGATCGCAATTGCCCAAAGCGTCCCGCCACACCTTCGCTTCCTCTACACCAAAGCCCAGCCGCCATTGTTTTAAAGCAGGCAATTCAAAAAAAATCGTTTGCCCCCAATACCCTTCGCCGTTGTACCGTCTTCGCTCTCTAATTTGTTGGATGTCGCTAATCGGAATCGAAATTTGTTTGCCCACAAGCGGTTCTAAAATGAGTTGGTCATCCCCCAGATGCGCGATGCCGGGACTTTTCAGTGCACCATTGACTATTATGCAATCTGTCTGAAGCAGTGGCTCCGAGGGCAGTTTATTTCGGAGCTTGTCGACCAACAAACCCACAACCATATTCATTGCATAAAAACCGGCAGGTATCAGAAAAAACCACATCATATTAAAACTCATCGATCCGGTTTTTATATACTCAATACCTGATATCACACAGATCAATACCAATATATACAAAGACAGCAATAGCCGATTTTTCTTCG
>SDBV01003069.1_pt1 | contig 24891 bp, 28 predicted proteins | sample 2277081 | NCBI WGS metagenome assembly SDBV01 (sample SAMN10402039, study PRJNA504765) | marine sediment metagenome | isolation source: marine sediment core GS10_PC15, 223 cmbsf | place: Arctic Ocean: Southern Knipovich Ridge | collected 2010 | reverse complement strand
CCCTTGACTGCCGTCTTCCACGACTACGACACCCGCAACGAGGACGGCACCCTCATGTACCCGCAGATCAAGGAAACCGTGGACAGCTGCTGCCGGGGATGGGAGCCGCTCGGAGTTCACGACTCGCAGGCGAAGTTCAGGAGAAAGTGATGTCAGAACGAAGCGATCTACCCGCTCTGTATGCAACGATAACCTACAGTTGCAGAGACCCCGAAGAGTTGGATATCAGATGGACAGCAAGAGAGTCGGGAGAGCGCACGCTCTCCATCCAAATATCTTCTGGAACGCTGGGAGTTTTCCACTTCTCGCAGTCAGCGTTCCACAAGTTCACCGACGAGTTCAAGAGATTCATCGGAGAAAAATGAGCTACCGAAAACAGATCGACACCACTGAAGAGCTGGCCGCTTGGTACGATTCCAAGTATAAATCCATGGGCGGCTGCTGGAACACCCCGGCCGACGAGTGCAACAAGCATCTGGACGACCTCGGCGTGCCGTTCAACCGGCGAAAGTTCTTGCTGGACGTAGGCTGCGGAGGCGGGCACTTCCTTGAGCAAGCGAACAAGAGAGTCAAGTGCATGGGCATAGAGATCAGCGTGGAAGCTCAGGCTGAGTGCGCCCGGCGCATGAATCGAGTCGCGGTCCCCGTGATGCTTCTCGCGATCGACGACCTCCCGTATGACAACTGGGTCGTAGACTACATCACCGCGATTGGCTCCCTGGAGCATGTCATCGATTTGCCAAAGGCCTTGGAGCAGATTCGGTCCATGCTGACAAAGAAGGGCAAGTGGTACTTCTACGTGCCGAACGAGCTGTGGTCGCACTCCGACCAACCGAACGAGCGGACGCACACCGATGAAGAGTGGGTGCGGATCTTCATGGACGGCGGGCTGGAGATGGAAGATCATCGGCGGTGGAACGACTCGACGGCGTTCTGGGGAAGGGCGCGACTATGAATCTATCTGACTCCGATGCCGAGATACTGGTCCGCATGATCGCGGCCTACCGGAAGGCTTTGGCCGAGAAGCAGGAGATGCGCGAGAGGAAGGGCGCCTGGCCTAACCAAAGGTGTTCTACGTGCGATGTCACGGCTGAGCTGCATAGTGGCAGTACGAAGAAGGGCTTCTGTGATACATTCGCATGGGGCGAGCGTTGTTTCGAGGCTGCGGACGCAGCGAATAGGAAGGTTCAATGGCTCGTCCCTTGAGAATAAACTGCGGCTCCGGCCAAAGACCCTTCGGTCCCGGCTGGACGAACGTAGACATCCAGGAGCGCTGGAAGCCCGACGTGCTGACGGACTGGAACCACATGCCGATGTTCGAGGACGGCAGCGCGGAGTTCATCGTGGCGCACCACACCATCGAGCACGTCGGCTGCGGGGAGGCCCACCCGTTCTTTCGGGAGGCCTACCGCATTCTCCAGCCGGGCGGCTCGCTCATCATCACGGTGCCTGATTTGCGGACGCTGGCCCAGCGGTGGCTGACTCGGCAGATCGATGACTACACATTCTTCGTCAATGTATACGGGGCCTACATGGGGCACGAGAGTGACCGGCACAAATGGGCGATGACGATAGCCACTTTGACCAAGGATCTGATGAACTTAGAAGAGGGCTCATTCAGCAAGGTGAAGCCCTTCGACTGGCGTCCCATCGCGGGAGCCGATATAGTTCGGGCGTTTTGGATTCTTGGCGTGGAGGCGATACGGTGACAGAGAAAGAGAAGTGGAGGATTACATGAAGGACTCCGAGAACCCAGCTCTCACTAACAAACTTGCGCTTGACAGGGAGGCGAAAAAGCTATCTCGATCAGCGCAACATGGGCTTCGCGAGCACAAGGCGAACTTTAAGGAAGTTGACAACTACTGGCACAGCACCAGCAACGAGCTGAGCGAGGAAAGGGAGTACACGAAACGCCTCACAGAGCAGATAGACTTTGCGAGGCGTCTGCTTTCCTCTGAACGCGACTTGCTGATGAGCCGCGTCAGCGCAATCGACACTCTGTTGGCAGTATTGCCCTATGCTAGGGACCAGAAATGAACGCAATAATCTGCCCAGTCCGCAACGGCCTGCACCTCACCCGCGACGCCCTGAAGGACTTCCTCGCGCAGGACATCGGCGACGTGCAAGTGCTCTTCATCAACAACGCCTCGACCGACGGCACGACCCAGTGGCTTCAGACGCAGCCGGTCCACACCATCTACAACAACCCGCCGAAGTCGGTGGCGGCGAGTTGGAACCAGGGGCTGCGGTGGGTGTTCGGGCAGGGTGCTGAGTACGCCCTCGTGGTCAACAATGATCTACGGCTGCGGCCTGACACATTTCGCCACCTTGTCGAGGACGGCTCCGGCTTCGTGACGGCCGTCGGGACGCAGGACCCGGCGAAGATTGAACCGTACAGTGACCTCTCGGAAGCAAAGCCGGGAGAGACCGTCTACACAGTCCTGACCGCCGATGGAAGGATGATCCACTACACTGAGCCCAACCCCGACGCCAAGCGCGACCACCCGGACTTCAGCTGCTACTTAATCCGCCGCGAAGTCTACGAGAAGGTCGGGCCGTTCGATGAAGACTTCAAGGGCGGGTATTGTGAGGACTCGGATACGCACCTCCGAATGCACCAGGCTGGCATCACCGCCATTTGCCTCGACCTGCCGTTCCTACACTACGGAGCGCAGACAATTGCGCTGGCGAGCGAGGAGGAAGCGCGGAGCATCAGCGAGCAGGCCGGCCGCAACCGAGCACTGTTCAAACAGAAGCACGGCGTCGAGGTTGGGAGCCCGGAGTACTACGCCCTGTTCGGGCACGGGAAACCAGATGAATGATCTACGCTATCTCAGCAGGACACCGCAAGGGAGCATCCCCGAACTGCACAGCAACATGTCCGCTTTGTGGCGGTGAGGTCATTGCAAAGTGTGGCTCTATTGTAACTTGGCATTGGGCTCATAGGGCCTTGGACTGTGATCCATGGGCTGAACCGGAATCTACCTGGCACATTCAATGGAAGAATCGATTCAACGAACAATGCCGAGAGTTCATTATCGGCAATCATCGAGCCGACATCCTAGCCTCAAACGGATGGGTTGTTGAACTCCAGCATTCACCGATATCTTCGGGCGAAATAAGGTTGCGTGAGAGATTTTACGGAGACAGAATGGTGTGGGTCCTGGATCTGGAGCAGTTCCTGGCGCATTTCGTGTTTAGATCGAAGGATGGCTACACCACGTTTCGATGGAAATGGCCAAGAAAGTCATGGTGGGCGGCGCAGCGCTCCGTGTTCCTGGACTTTGGTGGGGATATGTTGTTCTTGATTAAGAAGGTCTACCACGGTACTCCTTGTGGGGGATGGGGTCGCTGGGTAATGCTGCATGACATCGTAGATTGGCTTCAGGATAGGCACGGGGAGCCTACCGACCAGCCGTAGCGGTTAGATGGGCGGGGGCGTCAACTGGGGAAGCGTTGGGTCTGGCGCAAACTGGCCGCGCACTTCCTCAACCCTCAGCTTGGGCGGCTTCGCCTCTTGCTTAGCTTGCTCGATAAACCCTAGAATGCGAATCACCAAGTCTGCGCCCTTCTGGGTTGTCCTCGGTGTAGTCAGCGCTTTCGTGAGGACTTCCACAGCCGCTGGTCTGGTCATGATCCTTGCCATAAGCACAGGGACGAGAAGCGTGCTAGCTCCGAGCATGTAGCCTTCAGGAGATTGCCACAGAGAAGCGAGGCTAACGGCGGCGCCGCCCTGCATCATCGCCATCAAACTTGTTGACTCAGCGGAAACTGGACGGGTTAGGCTAGATCGTAACGAGATAGCGTGTGAAAGTTCGGAAAATCTCCTGAGCTTGGCAAGGTGAGACTTGTCGAACATGGCGGCTAGAGCCTCATCAGGGATGGCGTGTAACAGCTTTTCGAGCTTGTCGCCGACAACGACACCTTCTGTTTGCTTGAATGCTTTTGTGAAGGTACCCTCCAGAAAGCCGCGCTGGACGGCAGCCCTTGTCTGCTTGTTCCTGACGAGGGCGTTGAACGTCTTCATCGTGGACTCTGGGTTTGCCATCATCATATCGAGGATAGCTTCCGGCTTCTCGGATTTCGCGACTGCCTGCATGATTTTCGTTTCGAGCAACTTGGTCGTTTCGCGAAACTTTGTGCTCACGGCATGGAAGGTTTTAGCTAGGTCGGCCTTGCCTGCGTTCTTCAGGCCTTGCTGCATTGCTCCATCGAGAGCCTTGTTGAGTTGCGCCAGTGAGCCCTTACCGATATTCATCTCACCGGATTCCTTCAACTTGTACAAAAGAGTCCTCATGACCTTGGCGTCCTCAAACGTCATAGACTTAGTGACGGTCTTGGATGCCTGCTTCTTTACCAAGAAGTCATAGCGTTTGATTGTCTTCGTTGGGTTAGCGAAGTCGTCAAGGATGCCTATGGCGGTACTGAGTCCTTCCGCCTTACGGAGTCCTGGGGCATACTCCGTTGGCCTCTTTAACTGGTCAAGCAGAAGGCGAGCCGTTTTCGCCAAGTCACCAGTTACTGGAATTTGTACATTGCCACCTCTCTTGATAATCTCGTCAACTATGACACCATACTGCCTGCCGATTGCTACCTCCGCCGCCAGCACGCTCTCTTGAGCCAAATCGCCAATCTGCGTCGCGTTCAGATCCTTGCCTGATATATCGCGTGCCATTCTTTGGGTAGCCTTGACCATTCGTCGGTTTACGAATTGGTCGAATTTCTTCATCATGCCAGCCCCGAGGAATGTCCTGCGAACTAAGCTCTCAAAGGCCGATCTTATGACCCCCTGGGTCTGCTGCGCCTTCGTCATGGGAACATCGAACTCGGCAGCCAGTTCAGCATACCCGGTCTTCGTTGGTTTGATCCTGGCAACTGACCTTGGCCCCATGGCTTTGACGATCTTGCCAGAGACTTGTGTCGGTCCCATGACTGCGGCGTGGGCGATATCGGACGTGGCCTCTTCTGTCGTTGCTGGGGGCGGAGTCAATGGAGCAAGCCACGGTTGATCGAGAGCAATGCCAAGTTCTCTGACTCCGAGCTTTGCAGCCTGATAGCCAGCCTCTCCGGCGGCGGCACCCGCCATTGCCCCGCCAATCATTCCGGGCACGTTTCCTGGCGGAGACATCCCTCCGAGAGCACCACCGCCAACAGCACCGACAGCCATCGGGATCGACTCCAGCATCCCAACGCCGAAGTCCTTGGCTGTCGTACCGGCGGAAGACAGAGCGGCGCTACGCATCCCAGCGGCAGTGGTGGGCTCCATCCGCCTTATCTTCTCTCGCACGGCTGCCGTCTGCTGAGCCGAATAACGCTCGGGCTCATTCTCCATCCTGCGGAGTTTCTCTTCGAGAGCAGCCCTTACGCCTGGCATCTACCTGTCTCCACCGGAGATGAGTTTGTCCAATTCCTCATCGGACAGGCCGCTCAAATCCTCACCGCCCGCACCGCCTTCACCGCTGCCAAACCGTCTCAGGCTCAGCTGTTCCGGAAACTCAGCTTGGCCCATGCTTTCCTTCCACTTGGACAGGTAATCCATAAGGCCAATGTACATCTTGAATTTCGCGCTGATAACGCCGGGCTCTCCGAGCCACTCAGCAGCAAGGTCACGCCAGCCGGGGAACTGCTTCATGTACATTTGGCGCTCAGGCTCAGGGATAGCCGCGCCAGTCCTTGGCCTGGCGATCATGTCCATGGCTTCCGTTCGGAGGGCATCGTATCTTCGGCTCAGACCAACGATGTCGCGGACGAGCAAAGCAGGATCGTTCGCAACCATAGCTTCCATTGATCGAAGATGACGAGCGGCGTTCAGCGCCGAAGAAACATACTTCTGCTCCTCCAACGTCCACGGCTTTTCTCCAACCGGCGCAGATGGGCGACCTACTGATGGACGAACGCCAGAGCCAACGGCGGGCCGAGGGGTTGGTTGCTGGCCCGCTTCCGGAGGAAGTTCTGTAGCAACCGCACCAGGTGCCCCCTGAACTGGAGATGCGGTTGGAGGAATCCCCCTGGTAGTCGTCTCCGTAACTGGCAAGAGGCGCTGTGCGCCATAGCGATCCGTCACCACCTGGTAGGTGTTTCTAATGGTGGGAAGGTAGGATGGAGGCGGAATCTGTCCCCTGTCCACTCTGATGAGGCTCCCCTGCCTGTCGAAGCGCCCCACGCTGTAAACATTCTGCCCAGCTTGAGCTGACATCTCGTGGTCGATAAACCACTGATCATAGGAGCGGGTACCAAACGGGTTGTCTACCGGAAGAATGCCGATGACATTCCCGGAGCGGTCAACTTGCTGGAGGTATTTCTGGCCACTCTCGGTCTCATTCCCATAGTCGTCTAACGGAAAACGTCCCTTTATCTTTTTGCCGTCTACGACGCCAGCGGCACGAGTGACGCCGCCCCCGCCTCCGATGGCATACGATGATGGGCTGAATCCGTGCGCCAATGCGATGTAATACTTCGCTTCTGGAGTCTTCCCCTCGATCTGCTTCAGGAACCGTTGCGCTTTTTCTTCACCCACCTGAGCCTTAATGCGTAATTCCCTCTCGAATAGCGCTGCCTGCTCATCGGCGACGGCGGCGGCCTGTGCCTGGAAAGGATTCATTGGCGCCGTCGTGGACCCGACGCCTGCGACGGGCTGCTGCTGCTGCGGAAGCGGAGTAGCCACTGGCTCGATCGATTGCGGCTGAGGCGGTTGTCCAACCAGCGGCGGCGGAGTCTGCACTGGCTCCAGCGGGCGGGTAATTCCCGGCAATCGCATGTCCGGGTGCATCGCTGGGACAACTTCCTGATTAATCGGCGGCGGCGTCGGAATCGCTGGCGCCGTTATCTGGCGCTTGTTCCCCAGGTACTCATTCGCCTGCTGATTCGTGGCGTTTGTCTTGTTGTCGGCTTCTTGATTCCGGGTCTCGGTGAGTTGGTGCAGCCATGCAGCGTAGGCCTTCTGGAAATTGTTGTCCTGGCTGGCCAACTTCCCCGCCTTCATGGAATCCAACTGGCCGAGGAGCTGCATGGCCTGTGGCGCGATCGGAGTCCTGCTGAGGTTATCGACGGCCCATTGGAGATTCTTCCGAATACCCGAGCGCTGCTGCTCGTCCTGGTCGATAGCCCGCCGCCGCTCCTGCTCGGCGAACTGTCCCATCCCTGCTACGATTCCGGCTGTGGCCATGATCGTCTCCTATGGGGCCGGAAGGCCAAACTGAGCTTGGCCTTGCGCGCTAGCCTTGTTGAGCTGGTTGGTATTCAACGTGTCGATCAACGAATTGCCGCTACCGCCACCTCCGCCACCGTCGAGCAAGCCTCCTCCTAAGCCGCCGATGACACCCGAGATGGCATCCCACAGCGACGTGGCGATGTCCCCGCCAGCCTTAGCTGCCGCTTTGACCTGCTCGAAGATCAGATCCCGGTTGGCGATGTCGTAGCTCAGGATAGCCCCCAGGCCGCGCTGAGACACATCGAGGAGCATGGCCTGAAGCTGGCCAACCGAAAGCCCAAGTTGGCCGGCCGCCAGGCCGATGTCAGCCTCGGTCGCTCCGATCCGTCGCTGCAAGTCCGACAGATTCGTCTGGAGATCCGCCAGCGATGCCCGGCCGTAGCCAATCTGCGTTAGCACCTGGGCCACCTCGGGAAGGGCGGCGGCGGCTTCTCGCCGGGCCTGAGACAAGAGGTTGGTGGTGCCTTGCTGAACTTGGAAGGGAAGATTCGCCAGCAGCCCGGCGCGGCCACCGCCTCTCGGGGCGAACTGGCCGGCGGCGGCACGGGTCTGCTGCGCTCCGGCCTGCAATGCGCCCACTTCCGGCGCGATCGCCTCCATTGTGGCCGCGCCACCCTTCAGAACACTGGCATAGTAGTCCAAGGATGGCCCCACGGCGCCTTCCGCTCTGTCGAACTGGCCTCCGGCCGCACCGATCAGTCCAGGCACACCACGGGCCGTCTCGCCAGCTTCGTCAAGGTAGAAGCGGCCCCGGTCGATTCCTTCGCCTGCCTTGTCGAGCAGCGGGGGGGCGTAGGGATCGTACTGGTCAATCAGCCCCGTGGCTCGCTCGCTGGTGCCCAACAGCGTCTGCTGGGCTTGATTGGCCTCGGCGGATGGCTTGGAGGACTTCTTGGCCAGGTATCCGCCGAATAGTGAGCCAGCGCCACCAGCGACTCCACGGGAGCCCAGAATCTTGCCAGCGGCTCCTGCGCCAGCGGCCAGAAATGGCCCAGCTCCCGGAATGAAGCTGAGGAAGGGGGCGGCCAAGCCTAGTCCTTTTCCGAGCTTGCTCAAAATTCCCATGTCGTCTCCTTCCTCATAATACCGCTCCCTGCCAAGTCGCTGAAATCGTGCAGTGTTCCTTCTCTGCGGTCGAGGTCCCAGCAGCCCCAGTCTCCTTCACAATCTCCAGCGAGATGGGGGTGTTGAGCGTGGTGGTCGTCAGCAGCCACTGCTGAGAGATTGTTGCGGTGGTCGCGTCCGCTGCTTCGAGCAGTGCCTGGGGGAGTTGCTGCTCCGTTCCCACGCGCAGACTGAGAGTGAACAGCTTGGCGGCATCGCTGGCAATGATGATCGTGGCCGTGCCAGTCACCAGCCAGAAGCCGGTGCGCTCCAGCGTCAGCTGGCAGCCGGGGATGTGCTTCCGGTCGATGCCGACGGTGATCTGCTCGGTGGACTTGGCCCAGGTCGCGGTCGGTCCAAGCTGATCGCGCAGCTCGTAGACGAAGTCCAGCACCCGCCGGAAAGTGTCCTGCACCGTCCGGGGGATCTCGAAGCCGAAGTTGGGATACCACTTGCTCATTAGGCCATCCCGGTCAAAGTGAACACTCCGCTGGCGTTGATCTGCACGCTCAACTGGTTTCCGTCGGTCGCCGTCACATCCGCTGGCGAATTGTCGAGCAGCGAGTAGCAGACCAGGGTTTTGGTGGCGTCGGTGTCATCGTAGATGACCGCGAAACGGGCCACGATGCTGCCGCCGCTTGCCGTCCAGACCCCATCAGCGGTATCGAACGTCACCGTCACTGTCGAGCGCACCCAGGTTGCGGCGACGGTCACCCCGCCAGTGGTGTACCCGTTGGCGTTGGCGTGCTCGTTAGCGATGTCGGTGTAGTCGGCGTCCGTCTCAGCGTTTGGCGTCCAACCGGACAGGACGAGTATCATCTTGAACGTGTGCGTGTCCAAGTCCACCGTGCCGTCGGCCATCCGCTCACGGAAATTGTTCAAAGCAATCCAACTGTCAGCGGCCATTATTGTTCTCCTTCATGTCCCTAAAACCTCAGTCGGCTCATCCTTCCACTCCATGGCCTTGACAGCCGCGTTGGCTGTCACCGTGCTGCATACCAGCGGCTCGACCATCACGTTGGCCACCGGAGCAAACGCCGCCAGTGCCAGCGCCCCGGCCCCCGGCTGGACAGGTACAACTTGAAAAACGGCCGGTGTCTTTCCTGTGAGTACCAGCGAACCAACTGGCACCTCCAGCGGATTATTGATGACAGCCGACGGCGACTGCCCGGTCAGCACCAGGCTCCCCAATCCAACCGGAATAGTGAATGGTCCCAGGCTGGCTATCGGCGTCTTTCCTGTGAGCGTCAGCGATCCCGCCGGTACGGCTACGGTTATGTTGGGGTCGGCAAAAGTTCCTATAAATTGACCGATAAACGGCGTCGCTGTTGGGGGTCCTGCTACAACGGTGCTTGTTCCAGACAACGTCCCAATGTACCCGTTCCCAGACCAGTCTGGTTCCGGGCTGGACTCCCCCAGAGGTGACCAAATAATCAAGTTCTCCAATGGCGGACGGCCCAGCATCTGAGCATAATGCTCGCCCAGGGTCAGGGGCTTGTCGTGCAGGGTGAATTTGGCGAGACTCGCATCCTCCAGCGCTTTATTCGCGGTGCCAGCAACTCCAAAGAGTCGCAGCGATGCCGAGGCGTGTGTGCCGCCAGTGGGAGCGTTTGTGTAGGTGTATGTGTCGATTAGCGTGAGCGTCTCGCCATCGCCGATCCACATCTTGACCGTTTTTGCGGTAGCGTCTCGGCTAACACCGATGTAGCGCCACACCCCCTGCGACAGGTTGGTGTTGAATGTATTTGCCTCATTTGACCCAGACCCGTACTCGTGGATGTAGCGAACATCGATACCGGCCTGTACGTCAAAGAAGAACGCGGCATTGTCGGCTTCGGCCTCTCCCTCCACTGATCTGGCTACGATTACGGCGAGTCCATCGACGCCAGGCCCAGGATTGAACCAGATCCCGATCGACATATCTCCCTGAAGGTTCAGGGCGGAGGATGTCCCGAAGTCAACCCTGCCTTGTACTCCGCTTGCTACGTTTCTCGCCATTATTTATGCGTCCGCGTACTGGAACTCCAGACTAAACAGTTGCACATTATCGGTCAGATCGTCGCTGGCATCCGACAAGTCCCGTGAAATCAGGAACTCAACCAGGTCATCCGCAGCGAAGTTCCCGCCTGTGGCGGCCACGGTGGCTTCCTGCATTAGGTCAGTGGTGCCGGGGGCTGCGTCCGTAACGCTGAGAGATTCCTGCGCCGTGGCCTGGTCTAGGCTCTCCCCCGCCGTGACGGCTCGGTAATCAACGTCCCAGACAACATCCCCGGTCGTGCTCTGGGAGGTCCACTTGGCCACGAATACGGGGGTGCTGACGTAGTCCTTCGGGACATCAAAAGCACCGTAAAGGTTTATTCGCACCGCACCCGTGTTGGCAAAGACAAAGACGGTTAACTTCCAGTTGTCGTTCGTCGCGTGAAGCGTGTACGGAGCGGGGTAGCAGTTCCCACTGGTGTCTGGCCGCGCTTGCCAGCCAATGATCGATATTCTATGAGTGGCCATTTCTCACCTCATTGCTCCAGTGCTTCGTCCTTCCACTCGATTGCCGGGGTTATAGCAGGGGCGGTGATGGGGACGCATTGGGCTCCGCCGTTGCCGTTGCTGCCCTCCCCCACGTCGCCGGTCTCCAGGTCCACGTTCGCTAAATAGAGAGCGGCACAGGACGGTAGATTGCCCTCCTCTTCGGCGGGGACAGGCAGAGCGACCTTCACGAAATTCAACGCCCCCGACATCGTCCACTCGTAAACCGAGTTGAAGCCATCTTCGGTGAAGTCGTACGGCACCATCATGATGCCATCGTGAATCAGCCCGGTGCCGAAACCGTCGGAGCCGATCACTGCGGCCGGGAAGGCTTGCAAGTCAGCCGATGGGGTGCCATCGTGGGCGACTGTCAGCACAGCCTTTTCAAATCCTGGGCTGCTGACAGGGATGCCGGGGTCGTAGTCATAGTAGATGAAGAGGTAGCTGAGTTCCGTGGAGGCGTCGTAGATGAGAGCACCAGGAGCCGACTTCCTGGTGGATGTCGCTCGCACAACAGTCTCCCCAGACCACGCCGACCCGTTCCATACGCGGTGGACAATATCACCCAAGGGAGTCGGCGAAGCTTGAAACGTGCCTTTGTTGTAGACGACTCCGAGATCGCCGTCAGGGTGACGAACAAGATAACCAGATGGCCGCGCATAGAAAAATCCCCTAAAGGCCGTCACGTCAGCGAAAGCGTCAGTCTCTTGGTTCCATGTCCCAAGGCCGCCGTTCGCTGAAGTGTCAAACGACCAAACCTCACCACCAGGAGCGGCTGCATTGGCTGGGTCTGGGCGGGCAAGGAATACATAGATTAGATTCCCGGCCGCCTCGTCCCAGTAGTGTTCATTCAAGATGCCCTTGCCGCCGGTAGGGGTTGTGGCATCCCATAGGAGCGGGGCATTGCCGTTGTCCTGTTGCGTCCACGTAGCTCCGTCATCGCCGCTTCGTGAGCATACGATTTTCATGTCGTCCCCGGAGTTAAACTTAGCCCCGGAAATGTACCAGTATGCCCCGTTGACGAATCGTGCTCCACAGACGTGATTGTAGATTCCCGGTTGTGGCTGGTAAACACCCTCAAGTGCAATGTCAAATGGGATTGCGAAGACAGGATTTGGGCTTCCGTTGCCAGCAAACCGGGGACCGATGGCCCCATAAGGGTTAAAGGAGCCAAGATTGGTGTACCCGCCAAACACGGTCCCCAAGCGGTTCGCCTGGGATGCCACGGTCGCACCAGCGCCAAAATTATTCGGCGGTTGACGGTCTCCTCCTGAGCCGAGGGCGGCAATCGAGAACATCTTCTTTTTTGTAAACCACTCCCCGTCAGTGCGGTGGGACAGCCACAGATTGTCCCCAGCGTGACCGTCGAACCCGAAGATGTTGAGGGCAATGGGAACGATTGGCATCAGCCGTCCCCCTTCAAGTAGAAGTGCAGCGCCTCTGCGCCGATGAGCTTCTTCAGCTCCACTGCCTTTGCAACAAACTCTTTATTGTCTTTCGATGCCAGTGCCGCGTCCACCTCTGAAGCGACACGCTGAGCTTCTCCGCCAAACGTCTCGGCGCGGAGGCCGGCGGCAATCTCCTTCGGACTCATATTCGCGCTCCGTTGATCCGGGAGAGGTCGCCGAACGGCTGCAAGACGCGGTATGGCCCCTTGTCGCCCCAGCCGCGACACCTGACTGTTAGATCTTTCTGGAAGATCCTGATGCCGGTCGAGGGGCCGACGATGCGGTACTTGGCGTACTTTCCCTTCATGGGCTGAAGCACGAGGTACTGCTTCAGGTACGCCCCGGCCGTCGTCGGGATGGTGTAGGAGACCGCTGTCCCATCCACCGTGATGGTTAAAGTGGAGGCCCCGGAAGAGATGGCCGGGATGTAGCAGTCCCGATGATGGAAGAAGCCGGGGAACTCCCATGAGCCCTCTTGTGTCTCCCAGACTGGGACCAGCTCAGGAGCGGGCTCCCAAATCCAGCGGATATTGAAGATGCGCCAAAAGTCATCGTCGGTGGGGTGCGTCCGCAACATGTGGGTGATGAAGGGCGTCTCGAACGAGTAGGCTATCTCTCGCTCGCCGGAGTGGTTTATGGTGAAGGTTTCCTCGACCGCCCCGCCATCGGAGTGCACGGCCAGGGAGCGATCCTGAGCGAGCGTGTCGGCCTGCAAGATGAAGCCCTGCACGAACTTCGCGCCCGTGTACCCGTCGTCGGCCCAGTCGGTCACGCGCTTGCGGGTCAGGACCGGCTTCACCAGGTAGGACGGCTCCCAGAAGTTGAACTTAGGGATGCCGTCCGACTGTGTCCACTGGATGTCCAAGCCGATGTTGTAGGCGTACTGGCCTTTGCCGCTCTCGATGTCCAGGACCGAACGCCGGAAGCCGATCAGACGAACAAAGCCGGTGGCCAGAACGGAGAAGTAGCTGAAGTCGTCGAAACCGGCCTTGACGTTGACTAGCTGGCAGTCCGAGTCGTAGTCCATCTCCACATCGCCGTAGTGGAAGCGAGCACGCGCATTGCCTTGGTCGCGGGAGGCAGTGCGGATGTGGCAGGCGATTGTCCCGCCGCCGTCAACCTGGGTGTTGTACTTGTAGAGCCGCCCGTCAGTGGCCCCCATCAGGACTTCCCTCAGCGACTCCCCTTCTTCGGCGTAGTGAACCGCGACCGCTGGCGTGTAATCGTCGATCGACACCCATCCGCCCCGGTGCTCAAGCTGGCCGGGGTTTGCGTCGTAGACCAGCGTGCGCCGGGCGGCATCCGTGTCCAAGTAGTCGAAGTAGAGGTAACCGTCGCGCGAGTAGGCCAGCCGCAGCGAGTCCGGGGCGTTGAAGTCCGGTGGTTTGATGGTGATATCGGCCAGGCCGTCCGCCGTCGGGAAGGCTGTCGCACCGATGCCTTCGTGCGAGAACAGCGGATAGAGGTCCAGATCGGTGATGTTGCGAGGCTCAGCGCCGGGGTCGAACTCGTAGATGCCGTCGCGGAGAACCGTCCAGATCTTGGGGCCGACCGCGATCCCCCACTTGGCGAACAGGCCCTTGCCGTTGGGGACCTCAACCGCCGAGAAGTCCGACACCTGGCCGAACGACGGGTAGATCCGAAACATTCGCTCCGAGGAGAAGACGTAGGCGGTGCCGTCATAGATGACGCCGTTCATCAACGGCTCGGAGGCCGAAGTGATGTCGAGCACACCCGTCGCTGAATGGGACTCGGGGCTGTTGCCCTTGGTCCAGTAGAGCGCTCCCGCTCTGTTGGTGTTGCCGACGGCGAAGAGGAATTCTCCAGCTGCACCACCGCCCCACGGACCCCAAACGCGCTGAAGCGCCGTGCGAGCCATTTCCGGATTGGGCATGGTCCAGTCGAGCCCGGCGCCACCGTCTAGCGTTTCGGCGTCTTCGACAACCTCAACCGATGTGGTCGAGTCAGGCGATCTGTAGAAGGTGAATGACCGGCCATCGATGATGATCTGGCTGCCCTGAACGTCGTAGGAGGTGTTGCCATCGTTCGCTTCGTAGGCCCGGAGAACATCCCCGCTATCGATGGTGACCACTGCTCCTACTCCGTCGCCGGGGTCATTGGCTGTCACGCTGCATGCCCCAGCCCTGGGAACGTCTAAAGTCAAGAAAGGCTGGTAGTTATCGAACTCCAGCAGCGGGTTGCCGGCGATGTCGATGTCAGCGAACGTGTCCACGAGAAAGGCGCCAGGGCTGTTGCGCATGGTGCCGATGTAGATCCAGGTGGGCAGACTGCCGCCGAAGCGGAAAACATCGATCCAGGCAACCTGCTTGTCGGGATGGAGTTGCGGAAGGGCCACGCGAATCCAAGTCCCGGCCGCCGCCGTGTTGGTCACGCCGCCAGGGGGGCTGTCCGTCACGTACCAACCCCAGATTTTACGATCCGCTGGACCGGGGTTGGACCGGGCGCCGGTCACGATAGTGGGATCGGATCGAGCCACGAAGCGGTAGAGATAGGGGCTGTCGGTCGTGCCGATGTCCGGCCCGCCGTTGACCCCGAGAGTGCCATCCCCGGAGTTGGTGGCCAGCGGCCCGAAGTTCGGCGGGGCCACCCCTACCTGCCAGGCCTGAACGCTGGAGAGGTACTTCCTGTACTTCAGGCTGTCCCCAATGAAGCAGAACGGCCGGGCGGTGAAGTCCGAGTGGCAGACGGCAAACGAGAGCGGGTCGCCCGAGAATACCACGGGAACCGCTGGGGTCTGATGCTGATCGTTGACCTGAGTATAAAAGTCGGGAGAGGTATCCGAAGCTGCCGCAATCAGATCAGTCCCAACTCCGGCCAGACGGTTGAACGCCAGGAAAACCGCACCCACCGGGTCACCTACCGGATCGTCGAAGCGCTTAATGGAATGGACCGTATCGGCGACCGGCGGAGCCCCGGCAGTCACTGTCTCAATGCCTTGGCGACCGTGGATCTGCCCATCGCCGAACGGCCTGACGTTGCGGAGATAGCGGTGCTTCCCTTCCGGCAGCTTGTCCACCGGCAGGGACAGATTCATCCCCATGTTGTGGAACGGGGCGTGGTCTTGTTGCCAGTCAGCCATCTTGCCTCAATTCAGGGACGCCACAGTCAGCTGGGCATAGTACACCGTCGCCGTCTTGCTCGCTCCATTAGCCAGTACTTCCAAGTTGACCGTGTCACCATCGGCGAGAAAGAGAATCCCCGATATACTCGTTGATCCAATGTCCGTTCCGGTTCCAATCGTTCTCTGCACCTTCATGCCGGTCACGGCAGAATCGTTGTGGTGAACAGCCCAGGTGTAGATTGTACTGTTGCTGCCCGCAAACGACACTTGGGCGGTGACTAGAAACACCTCGTCCTCGGCTACGGTAATGTTGTCATTGGCTGTGGACAGGGTGGCGTTGCGGGACAGCCCGGCCGTGGTCGAGACCCAGGGGTAGTAGGTGGAGGCGTCGGTGATGGTGATGGTGGTGCCACTGGGGTTGTCTTCGAATAGCTCGGCATAGGCCGTCGCCATCCGATGGTAGGTCTGGGCCTGGACGGGTCGATTGGTAGCTATCCACAGCACACTACACAGTCCAATCAAGCAGACCGCAAGACCGCCAGATAAAATCAGCTTGTCTTTCTTCATTGAAGTCATTCCAAAGTCTCCCAGCACACCCACAGATCAGCCGAGCCGCCGGTCAGGAATGTGCTCGCCCCACCGCCAAAGTCCCTTGCCGTGGAGATGAAATGAGCCGAGACAGTCCCCCCCGCTCCTGCCATGGTGGTGGACTCCCATCCGGTGGTGTCTTGAAAGGCGGTGTCGGCCACGGCCGTTACTTCCCCAATAGACAGGGGCGCCGTGTACTGCGTCCACGGGGTCGTGCCGTCCCCGACCGACACCGACACGTCAGTCATCGCCCCGCCCCCGTCCGTGAACTGGACCGAATGCTTGACCGTGACCCCGTAGACCTTGCCGTACTGCGGGATTGTGAAGAGCGTCACATCCGCCGTGGTGTCGGCGACGATGAAGGCCGCATTGGTTGAAGCGATGGCCGTCTTGGTGCAGGGGCCGTTTGTGGTGCGGTTGCGCCGGTCGATGCGGTAGGCCGAAGCCGTCTCGGCTGGCAGCGTCCCTGTGCCGGCCAGCGTTAGGCCGTTAGACAGATCCAGAACAGCATTCGTCTCACCGCACCAACTCAAATCGGAGTTCAATGTGGTTGTGCCCTGGGGCACCCTGACGACGTTCTCTCCGGAAGGGAGGTAGCAAATGGCCTCCTGTACCCCATCGGTGGCGCTGATGAGCGTCCAGGCGCCGGAATGAGCATTTCCCGGGGTGAAGCCGATGGTTCCCGTCGATGCCCCGGAAGTGCACGTCCCTCCGGTGATGAGCACCGCCTCAGCGCCACCACCACCACCGCCCGTGATGTAGAGGTAGTGACTAGAGTCGGCCCCGTTTACTCCCAAGGGGCAGGGCGTCATGGTGGGCGTGGCTCCGACTCCGCCGGTCAGCGTCCCGCCGGGCTGCTGGGACGGGAAGTCGAAGTCCGAGCTGACGATGTAGTGCGGGGCGGAGAAGTGGTACGTGGTCGAGGTCTGATTCGGCTGGCGCCGCAGGAGGTCGAGTTGAGCCGATGCCGCCACCGCCGTCATGGCTGCTGTCCCGGCGCCGATGACGGCCCCCGTCAGGGTGGCCGCTCCGGTCCCTCCGTTGGTCACCGTTACAGGGCTGGCCCCAAGGCAGTTCGCCCAAGCCCAGCCGGAGGCCGTAGCCGAGTTTGCCTGAAGGCAATTCCCGTTCGCTCCAACGGCAAATCGGCTGTTGTTGGTGCCGTTTTGGACTAGTGCGTCTCCCTTGGTGGTGAGCGGGCTCAGAGCGTTGAAGCCAGCTGTCTGGGTCGCCGCACCAGAGCCGCCGTTGGCGATTGAAAGAGTTCCCGTCACAGCGGCCGACTGGCCGACGTTAATGGCCCCGAAGACGGGAGCTCCACCGCCGGAAGGAATGCGGAGGGGCTCGTAGGCTGAACCGGCGGCAGTAACCAGGAGACCGGTGGTGGTGTTACCGAGTATTACCCCGTTGGCGGTGAATGTTCCTCTCCCTGTTCCCCCATCCGCCACCGCCAAGTCACCGGTCCATCCCAGGGTGTGGGTGGTTCCGGCTGAAGACATCGTGACGTTGGTACCGTTGGCGAAGGTCTGCGTGGCCCCGGTGAGCCCGCCGAGAGTCGTAATGCCAGCGCCGCCCGAGTAGAGCTTGAAGTCCGTCAGGGTGAACGGAGAAGCGATGCCGCCGCCGGAGAACTTGACATCGTAGTCGGCATCGGCGGCATAGAAGAACCAGTAGCCGGTGATGGAAGCGGTGAAGGGATTGGCTTTACCTGTGGCGACCTCATCCGAAAAAATGGTGGCGAGATCAGTGGTCCCGACATCGTAGACGGTGACAGTGCAGGATGGGTGGGATTCCTGCCAAGTGTCGCTGGAGCTGGTGCCAGACACAGTGACCGTCTGGCCGCCTTGCTGGCACCAGCCCTGGAGCTTCTCTTGGGCAGCGTCGGCGACCGCGGCGCAAACCGTTGACAGCACAAGCACATAGACGATTTTACGGGCAAGTATTTTCACGCCATTACCTCCATTCTCGGTCTCCCGCCTTCCTCTTGTTGCGCCCGGTTGCGCAATACCCCGAACGTCTTGGCCGACGCCATCAGGCGGGCGTTCCGGGTCGCCGCCAGCCGCCAGAAGTGCTCGTAGTGCGGCATCGTCGCCTGAAATTCCTCGCCGCCCATCTTGAAGCTGGCTAGATGCTGGGCATACCGGATAACGGCGTCCAGCTCCTCGCGGCCCACTTCCAGAAAGCTACCATCCGCTCCTGGAATGGGAGCATTCCGTAGCACGTCCATGGACACGCCAAACGCCCCGTTCGGGACCTTATGGAAGCCGACGATGTTCAAACCGACCTGGACAAACCGTTCAGGTGTGCCGGACTCGTTCTGCCAGTTGCCGTTGAAGCTCTCCAGCTCGAAGAGAGACGAAACCGGCTTCGGCACGTTGGCGATCTGTACCTGCATGACCGACGTGGCAATGCGGGCCAGCTCGACCCCTTCCCGCCACCGCTGCTCGCAGTACGCCGACCTGACCGGGTCGTAGGCCTGCCCGTCCTTGCCGAGCAGATCCGCCAGCGCCCCGAACTTCACCGCCCAGGTGAGGTCGTCAGGAATGCCCATGACGACTCCGGCAGCCGGGTTGAGCGTCGCACCTGCTGAGACAGTGATGAGGTCGAGCGAGCCGCTGGAGAGCGGCGGCGGGAACAGCTGAATAGTCAGCGGCGGCGAGACGGAAACCGAATAGGCTTGCGGCCGGGCGGGATTCTGCAACCAGTCGGCGTCGAATGACTGCGCTCCGTGCTCATCTTCCCGCCAAAGCACGCTGTAGACGCCGTCCGAGTCCAGCCAGGCCGCTCGGCGCACATCGATAACGGTATCCGCCAGCACCTTCCGCCCACTGGGGGAAGCTCCGACCGCAGGAGTCGCCAGCGTCAGTTGGCAGCCGGTTTCGACCAGAAACTGGTCCCGGCGCCGTTGCAGAGCATCGCTGACCTGGGCGAAGTCAAACTGCTCGCTGCCGGTCCAGGACGTGCCGGTCGCCGGTTCCAGCAAGTGAAACTGGATGTCCCGGACCAGGTTGGTGTCGGTAACCACCTGTCCGCGTAACGTGGAAGGAGAGAGGGATGAGGTCAGCTCATAAAACGCCGTCCCGGAGGAGGTGGACAGCGTCCCCCTCTCCTTCCAGTAGTGCGCCGCGACGGCCCACGTGCGCAGCGCCTCGTTGAGCCACACCACCAGCTCGGCCGCCGTCCAGAACACGTTGCCCGTGTCATGCAGCAGCCCGGCAAGCTGGGTGACAGCCTGCAATCTGGTGGTATGAGTATAGGACACCCCGAAGCACTAGTACTTATGCGGATTCGGTGCCTTCGCGTTGCCGTCCCGGACCTTTTCCGCCGGCCCGCCAGCGCCGCCAGTCCGCTTCGGATAGCCCTTTTCGCCGTTGTACTCGCCGGGGCCTCCCTTGTACTTCATCGGGATCTTGTCCGTCGGACCCTGAATCGTCATGTGCTTACCGTGCATAGTCTTTTCTCCTTTTCCTAGAGGTCGTGACTCTGGAGCCAAGCCGCGTCACCGAACGGAGCAAAGTCCATGTCGCGAACGCGGCTGAAGTCATTCATCTGCGTCTCATCATCGGCCAGTTCCAGATCGATAACCATGCGGTTGGCCCGGCCCTGATGGGTTTCGGCCAGCCTCAAGTCATAGTAAGGATTGGGCTTCTCCTGGGTTCCCGGCCAGCGGGCGCACGCCGCCAGCGCATGTTCGTAGAGCACGTCGCCCCTGATGTTGCGGGGGACGACCGCGCCCGTGTCCTCCAAATCGACCGGTTCGCTCTCGTACAGGTACGGATAGACGTAAGCCGCTTTCTTGTGAGGCCACAGCTCGAATCTTGGCGTTCCCACTGCGTCGAGAGCCTCGGCTCGGATGATGAAGGTGTCTCCGAGGACGTAGGTTTCGGCCGGCCAAAAGATGCTGACGCCGTCCTGAAGCGACTGGACCGGAGCCGTGGCGGTCGTGACCCCGGTGGTGTAGGAGCCGGAGCCTTTCTTCCACTGGAAGACGGCCACCCCGACCGTACCGCCAGTAGTAACCTCAACGGTGAAGATGGCGTCATTCGGCCCGGTGTAGGTCGATGCGTCCGAGAGCGTCGGGTCCGGCCCTGTGCCGCGAACCTGGAGCACCGCGTCAAGGGCGCCGACCCGCGCCGTACTGTAGTCCAGCGCCGCGACGAAGTACGCATCGCCGTCATTCGACCGCTGCGAGTCCCAGATGTTGATCTCCGCCGCAGTCCGATGCAGATGCAGCCGCCAGTTGTTGGCGGGGTCCCAGACGGTCTGGAACGCGCTAAAATCATCAGGCGGGGTGACGTAAGCCTGATAGATCTCGTAGGACTGCCCCGAGGCAGTGGTCCCGCCCCAGGGCAAGTCAATAGTCAGCTCAGTAGCGGAGACCACCTCCTTGATAGTATAGATCGGCGTGTCGTTGCCGGATGAGCGGAACTGCCGGTCGTTCATCGCGGCGGTGAACGCGGTTGCAGAGCCGGTCACGGTCGGTGAATCTCGCGTAACCGTGACCGTTCCAGTGGTGTGGACGGCGGGCATAATGAACTCGCCGCGCTTGATGAGCCAGCTCCAGCGCCGCTGCTCGGCTACCTGCCGGAAAGCGTAGCTGACAAATGCTTGGGCACGCTCCGACCCGACCGCCGGGCACATACCAATAACCCGACTCCAGATCTTCCCATAGGAGTCCCGCGCCAGGGCTAGTACCCTTCCGCCCGGACATCGACGCCGGCTTCGGCTCCTGCGGTCTCGAACTGGATCGTTCCACCGGAATGCGTACCGCCGATGGCGTTGTTCGTCACTGACCTGGCGTGGAAATAGTTGATAACTTTCAATCCAGTGACGAACGTGTCCGTGTCCGCCGCGATATCGACGTTTGCCAGGATGACCCGCTTGTTGCCCTGGACGACGTACTCAATGCTGTTCTCGGTAACTGCTGCCATGAGCGCCTCCCTACGGAATCGACGGGATGTTCAGATCGACGTTCGCCATCCCGGCGGTGGTGTCCCCGGTCGCCTCGCGGGCGATCCCGAGCGGGCTGTAGGTTGCTTGCGTGCCAACCGCCTCGAAGGCCACATCGGCATCGGAGCCGCTGTTGGCGATCGCCGTCTGGCCATTTCCGCCGCCAGTCGCGTTCACCGGGATGAGATCCCCGCGCTGAAGGACGAAGCAAAAGTTTCCGGCGGTGATTGCCGCCCGGAAGACGCCAGCGACCTGGTTGCGCCAGGCGTTGCTCACCCCTGAGCCGATCGCTTGGGCCTGGTCGTTGGTGACGATGTAGTCCGGCCCCTTGGCCTTCCAGAAGGCAAGGTCGTTGGCCGTCACAACGCCGGTCGAGGTTGCGGACGTGGCGCCAGAGTCCAGCTGCACGCGCTGGTAGGACCTGTCGTTGGCCTGCAAGACCATGCCGAGTTCGCCTTCGGCGTACAGGGGGCTCCGGTCGTCGGTGTCGGGGTTGCCAGCGTGGATGTATTGGGTCTGTCTGTTTGGTGTGTTCGGCATGATTCTCCTAGCCGGTGATCCCGTAAAGCTGCTGGTGGTAACGGGGGTTGAAGGTCACGGCCCCGCCGAATAGCACCTGAGCCACGATGGTGGTGTTGCCCTGGGACGGCTTGAACCCGGTGATCCCGTATGAATACTCAGGATCGTCCGAGATGTACAGGCAGGCGAAGGGCTTGCGGGCGTTGATCCAGAACAGGGTCTCGGCGGAGGTGGTCGGATAGGCGGTGATGGCGCCGTTCGACATCTCCGTCAAGTAGGTCACCGCTTCGGGGAAGTTGGTTCCCGAAATCGCGGTCCCCGGCGCATAGCGGCTCGGCATGAGCGTCGCGCCCTGGAATTCCAGCCCCCGGAAACCGATCTTCGGCTCCACGGTGTTGGTGAACCGCTGCTGAGTCTGGAACTTCTCCCGGATGTAGTCGAGGCCGAGAGCGGTGGTGACACCGATGTTCGGCTCCAGCATCCCGAAGGTCCCGGCTGTCAGCGTGCGGTTGAGGGTCGGATAGGTGATGGCGCCGCCCACGTTCGTCGGAACCGAGTTGAGCGCCGCGCCGACCTCTCCGCCCCTGGTGATGGTGCCGTAGGTGGAGTAGGTCTGCCCGTCCCAGGAGTTCGTCGAGTTGTCGTTGAACGCCTCGGCGAGGCCGTCCCAGTTGGGGGTGTAGCCCGCCCTGGAGCCGTTCAGGTACAGTCCGATGGCCTGATGGGCTCCGATGGTCATGTAGGCGACCTGGACCCGCGACTGGATCAGCGGGAAGATCATCGCCGGTCCCTTGTTGAGAACCTGGATGTCCTCCTTGTAGAGGGTCACGCCGGTCTGGAAGAACTTCGGGTCGAATTGGCCCTGCTGCTCCACTTGGCGCTGGGAAGTGTTGAATTCCTTGCCCTTGCGGTAGGAGCCGCCAATCAGCCCGTCGTAGATGAAGTTCTCAGCGATGAAACGCCCCCCTGTGAATGGTTCGGGGACGTTGGCTCTGAGGTACGCCAACAGCGGATCGTGCTGGAAGATGTTGTCTACCAGCTCTGGTTTTGATCTCACATACCGCTTCGTGGCGACCGTGATTTGGTCGAGTTCACTCGGCAATGGTCAATCTCCTTAACGAGACTGCCAGGCGAACAGGTTACGCTTCGTTCCATCCAGCGGCGAATTCGTTGCGACTGTTCCGATCCCCTTGGTCGGCGTCCACAGTCTTGTCGATCTCGGCCGGATTGAAGAAGATGTGCTCCTTCGGCTCCCTGTTCTCGACTGGCAGGTTGTGTTTGGAGAGAGTGTCCACGCGAACTTGCTCTAGTTCGACTTTGTGCTTGGCCTCCAGCGCATCTATCTTTTGCTGCTCTCGCCGGGGCGCCGTCCACGTATCGTAGGCCTTGTCGAGCGGAAGACCGGTATCGACCACAACTTTCTCCACCTCGGCAATCTGCTCAGGAGTCAAGTATTCGTCGAACTCCTTCAGGTGCTTCGCGGAGACGACCATGGCGTTCTTCATCACGGCCTCGATGTTTCGGTCGCGAGCCTTCATGCTCTCTTCAAACTCGCTTCGGGTGAAGGCATCCTTCTGGGGAGCGCCGTTGGTTGGAGACGGATCAGCGCCGGTATCGGAGTTTTCGTCCAAAGTGCCGAACTTGTCAATGTAGCGCTTCAATTCAGCAACGCCAGCCTGGTTCTGCTTGAAGGCTGGCTCCGCCGTCTCGTTGTACCACTTGACCATTCTGGCCTTTGTCTCCTCGGACGCTGTCAGCTTCTCTTCCCAATCGGTCCGGTTCTTGTCCAGCCCGCGTGAAAACTCGGACTGGGTTTGAAATCCCTTCTGAAATGCCTTGGACACCGACTCGTCGCCCAGAGCCTCTAGGACGGCATCCAGCTTTTCTTTCGGGATGACTGAGTCCTTTGCCAGCTCCTGCCAGTACTCGGTAAGTTCTTGCTTTGTCATACAGTTAACTACCCCCAGCGGCTGCCAAAGGCCCACCGCCTGGATCGTCTGCTTCAAAATCGTCCGGGCCGATGCCCGAACAGAAACTCGTTTACATCGCCTGGGGAGGTAGCGACATCTGCGGACCACCGCCGCCCTCACCCTGCTGCATCTGCGCCAACCGCTGGGGCACTGCCTGCCTCAACCCGCCGACCAGCTCGGCCAGCTCGGGAGCCAGACCGGGGAACGCCCCGCCCAGCATTTGCGCGCCCATCTCGATCATTTTCAATGCCTTGAGAGCCTGAATAGCCGGATTCGACTCTTCCTGGCCAAGCGACTCCGCGCCCCCCAGCTGCTGGAGAGTGGGGCGCCGGGTCGTTCCCGGCGGCAGCGGAGGCGGCGCATCCAGATCGACATTCGGATTCGCTACCTGCGACTGCGCCGAAAGTGGTCCCTGAATCGGCATTTCAGGGCTTTCGCGGAGTCGGCGCCGCCGGAGTCTTGATCGAAACGGAGCCCTTGCCGACCCTCGGCACGGCCTGTCCGCCCTTGGGCTTCGGCGTGTTCGTCGCCGGAGTCTTAATCATGCCCTACCTCCTTGCTCTCACCCAAATATTACAGCTATTTGCATTTCAAGTCAAGGTTACAGTTAACGTTAACTTTCACCGGAAACGGTCGCTTGGTCGCCGATGGTGCCAGAAAGTGATTGCTTTCTCTTATCATGTGTTATATAATTTAGTCATGAGCAAGACACTGTTTTTCGCTGGTCTCATCGGCTGGGGCATTCTCGGCTGGATGGTTCTCCGCCCATCCGAGGCCCCGACGCCCGATTGCCCTCCACCCTTGGCGAAGGTGCTTATTCCAGTTGGCGACATGCGCCCCGGCGATTTTGTACTCTCCTTCATTCATGAGGCGAAGCCAGAGTGCGAGCAGTGGGTCACTGACATGGCCGTGACCCCTGTCGTATCCAGGCCGGGCAGACTCACTGAGACCACGATGGACACGCCTAGCCCAACTACCGACGTGGAGGTTGATCCCCCACGCCTCGGCCCTCGGTATCCTGTCGCTCAGCGACTCTGTCCTGGAGAGCGGGTCCATGAATGCAAGCGATGCCAGGAAGCGCTGCCCTGTCCATTGGGCGTGATGTGTCGTTATGCGAGGCCGCGCCTCCAGAACACTTCTCGCCCGTATTGGACCCTTGGGCTTGTGTGCAATGTGCACATGGCATCCATCGGCTCTAACCGGGACATCTGGGCTTTCAGCCGGCTCATGGAGCCGGGCAAGCAGCGCGACGCGGAAGCTGCGCGGGCCGATGCCAAGCCTGCAATCCTCAATGTCGCTGACGAAGACCCCACCGTCTGGCTGCAACAGGACGACTACGCACAGTACCAAATAGTGATCAGCTATGGAGCCAATGCAACCCCTGGCGAAAACCACCTTAGAGACGGCTCCTCGGTGGAGATCTACGTGGAGGAAGTGCCCGAGGGCTTCACGCTCATTCTTCGGGTCGGTGCAGATACGCATCGATTCACCAAGGAG
>SDBV01003068.1_pt1 | contig 24891 bp, 21 predicted proteins | sample 2277081 | NCBI WGS metagenome assembly SDBV01 (sample SAMN10402039, study PRJNA504765) | marine sediment metagenome | isolation source: marine sediment core GS10_PC15, 223 cmbsf | place: Arctic Ocean: Southern Knipovich Ridge | collected 2010 | reverse complement strand
CAACCGTCGCAAATCGTAAAAAGCGGGTTCTTTCACGTGGGTTTGTAACGATCGAAGTGAGCGTCATGCCAGACCCATTTTTCCTTTGAAATAGTCCATCGTTTTCAGCAAGCCATCTTCAAGGCTGATATTCGATTCCCAGCCAAGAAGATCCTTGGCCCGCGAGATATCCGGTCGCCGTCGTTGAGGATCACCCTCTCCTCGGGCGTCTTCCTTGAATACGATCCCGGCAGAGTTACCAGTAATTTTGTTGATTGTCTCAGCGAACTTAAGGATCGTCGTCTCCACTGGATTGCCGATATTCACCGGTGAATGTTCATCGGAAAGCAATAAGCGATAAATTCCATCGATGAGGTCATCCACATAACAAAAACTTCGGGTTTGTAAACCATCACCATAGACAGTAAGCGGTTGACTTTGTAATGCTTGCTGTAAAAAATTTGGCACCACCCGACCATCATCCAGGTGCATCCGAGGGCCAAAGGTGTTGAAAATTCTGACAATTCGGGTATCAACATCATGAAAACGATGATAAGCCATGGTTAAAGCTTCTGCAAATCTTTTCGCTTCGTCATACACCGATCTTGGTCCAATGGGATCGACATGACCCCAATATTCTTCAGTTTGAGGATGTTCGAGCGGGTCGCCGTAAATCTCGCTGGTGGAAGCCAAGACGAATTTGGTGTTTTGAGACCGGGCGACACCGAGTGTGTTATGTGTACCTAAAGCGCCTGCTTTCAAAGTTTGAATGGGTAAATTTAAATAACCGAAAGGGGAATTTGGATTGGGACTGGCTGGGGAAGCGAAATGCATCACGGCATCAATCTTCCCTGGAACAAAGATAAAGTTAGAGACATCATGGCGGATGAAAGAAAATTTATCATTTCCAGCTAAATGAGCCAGGTTTTCCGGGCTACCAGTGATGAAATTATCCATACCAATCACTTCGTGATTATCTGCAATGAGTAGATCACATAAATTCGAGCCAAGAAACCCTGCTGCACCAGTTATTAGAATTCTCATTAATATTCCTCATTTACTAAAGATTTTATTTCATTTTTCCCTTGCCAGATAAGGCCAGGAAGGCGGATCACTTCCAATCGATTCGGCTGGTTAAACCATCTCCAGTGATCTGCCAGGCTTCCCCTGTCACGCTGTCCACAATCCACAAGTTATTCTGATATACCAAACCAATCGCTCGATTTCCAGAATCATCCGACTCCTCTGGCGACCAGACAACAGCCTGAGGTTCAAGACCTTCAACACCTTCAAATGGAAATATTTTTTTCTTATTCGAACCATCGCGATCCATCACCATTAAATTATAGCGACTGGTTTCACTTTGGAAGGGGAACAACGCCTGTAGATAAGCTACTTGGTGGGCACGTTCCTCTGAAAGCAATTTAGAGAGAGGGGACGAAATCGGATAAGCGAACATACCGACTTCTGGTGTGAGCACCTTTTGCTCCCTATCAGCCACCAGGATGACATCCAGGTCATATTCTTGTGAATTAGCGGGTGGTGAATGATCTACTCCGTATAAGATATCACTCTCCGGACCCCAGGAAATGCTGGGAATCCAGGCCCAATCTCCAAAAGTCTGCACAGGAGTAAACTGCTTCAATGGTGACTGCTCGTTAGATTCGAGGTTCACCAATCCAACTTCATCGGGCCTGGCGTACGATAGGCTCAGTCCATCCGGCGACCAGCTAAAATCAGTGCCCCACCAACCATACAATCCCCCGGAATTGGTTTCTAAGATTTCCGGCAGCTCACGGATAAATCCAGAGGGGGAAAAACTAAGCATCTGTAAATCGTTGTTTGCCTGCCACCCAGGAGCCCCAGGGCGTGGTTCAACAGTTGAATAAGCGACAGTAAGATCAGAGCCGGGTTTCCAGTCTGCAAAATGGATGATATTACTCACTCCGAGATCGATCTCCTGACTCTCATCCTGGCCTATCGGGGCGACCCACAAAGTGTTTATCGTGTCCTCATCTTCCGCAGTCCGAGTGTACAACAGCCAGTCTCCATCAGAAGCGAGCGAAAAAACACGACCATCAAGATCGCCTGATGAGATCAATTGCTGACGATTACCGGTCGTACCTTCCATGAACCAGGCATCCCCATCTAACAGGTACACCAGTCTTCCAGGAATGTCAAACGGTACAAACGATCTTTGCACACCCACCATCTTTATCTGCGGGATGGGCTCTTCTACAATGATTGACTTCACCGGGTTGCTAGAGACTTCTTCACCATCTTCGAACAATCGCCGGAATGTAATTTCGCGCAACCCGTTTTCGCCAAGTTGAAGCCAATATTCCTGCCCTTCTGGGAGAGATTCATTGCGCACAACTTGGCTCTCGAAGGGGATTACTTCCTGTTCAATAATAAATTCCTCTTCTACCCGCACAACCAGAACTCGAGATCCGTCTCCCAAAACAGTATAAAGAGGAGGATCGGTTAGATCCAGGGGTCCAAGAATGATCCCAGCAGCTCGCAAGGCACTATCGACTGTTTTTCCTGCTGGAACACTCACACTTGTCTCTTCCCCATCGGCAGAGATTCCGACTGTGATCAGTCCTTCGGTAACTTGTGGGGCAGCACATGCAGCCAGGGAAAAAGTGCTAACCCCCATCAACATCCAGAGAAATCTAACGAAAGGGAAGCTTTTTCCCATCCCAGTTTATTATTTTGTGCCGTAAATCGTCATTTTCCCGTTCTCGATGACGATACTTTGAATATGCAAGTTAGGTGCCATGGATTGGATCTTTTCCTGGAAAGCCTTATTTATCAACACCTCAACTTCAGAGATGAGCTCTCCAGGAACCGGGAATGGTCCGATACTCGAAGATATCACTCGCAAGTTTGGTCGACCAGCAGGATCAACACTCACATCAACAATAACTTTCAATGGCGCTGTAATACCCTGGCTGTCTATATCTCCAAATATTTGGATTTGCCCATCCCGTAAATATGCTTGGAAATTTGTGATCTGATCGCCAATACGTTTCTCCAATTCACCCACCAGGAGAGAAGTCAGCTGGGCTTCCGAGACCTCAAGTTTGATCGTTCCGCTGGTCTCTGCACCCTGAAATGTCTCATCAGCGGATCCATCCACACTTTCCAGTTCTTCTGATGTCAAGGGAAGCAAAGGTTCTGGAGTTGCCTGCCTTCCAAAACTGAGGTTACAAGCTAACGAACTTAGCACTAAAACGAATATAATAAGAGGGATCAACTTTAATTGTTTCATGGTAAAGTTTGTTTTTTATTCCTAAGGTAGTGAAATTTACTCAAGGATTGATTATAGCATGTCCAACATTGATCGCATCGAAGACATTAGGGAATTGAACGCTAGCCTGGAGGCACTCTTATTTGTCGCCCCGGTAGCCGTAACACCTTCCCAATTAGCCTCAGCATTGGAAATCCCCGAATCAGAAGTAGATGCGGGATTGAAACTCCTGGCAGCTGATTTAAAGGAACGTGGGCTCCGCTTACAGCGGCATGCTGGCCGCCTCCAGCTGACGACTGCGCCCGAGTTGAGCGAAGTGATAGAACGCTTTCTGGGCTTGGAAATCACCAGCCATCTCAGCCGGGCAGCATTAGAGACCCTGTCCATTGTCGCATATCAGCAGCCCGTCACGCGGCCCCAGGTGGACAGCATCCGCGGCGTCAATAGCGATGGGGTGATGAAAAGCTTATTACATAAAGGGTTAATCCAGGATATTGGCAGAGCCGAAGGTCCTGGACGCCCGATCCTGTATGCCTCTACAGCAGAATTTCTGCAGCACTTTGGTCTCGCTTCTCTGGATGAACTACCTCCTTTGGAAGTTGAACAAGATGGAAAAACTCACGAGGAGATCAAGGATTAGTTCGTTGTGCTCAAATTATTATTCTCTCGATTATAATATCGCCCGGAGAAGGTATATGGAAGAACGATTACAAAAGATCCTCGCTCGTGCAGGATATGGCTCCCGAAGAGCTTGTGAAGAATTAATCGCCGCAGGTCGTGTGCGCCTCAATGGGCAGGTCGCGACCTTGGGTATGAAAGCGGATCCTTTCAAAGATCTCATCGAATTCGATGGAAATCCAATTGCGGCGAGCGAGCCGCTGGTTTACATCGCTCTTTACAAACCGCGCGGTATCATTTCCGCCGCGAAGTCACCTGAAGGGCGACGCACAGTCCGTGACTTGGTGGATGAATCAAGTCGATTGTATCCTGTTGGTCGCTTGGACGCAGAAAGTGAAGGATTAATCCTGTTAACCAACGACGGTGAATTGACCAATCAATTGACTCACCCCCGGTATGGTCACCAGAAAGAATATAAAGTATTAGTTGCCGTTCATCCAGAACCAGAGCAATTAACAACCTGGCGACGTGGAGTTGTTTTGGAAGATGGCTACCGCACTGCGCCGGCAACTGTTCGACTGGCAGGCTTTAAAGGCAAGGGAGCCTGGTTGAGAGTCATCATGGGTGAAGGAAGAAAGCGTCAGATACGCGAGATTGGATCTCGCATCGGATTACCAGTGGTAAAGATCATTCGTGTACGGATTGCCACTTTGCAGCTAGGAACGCTCAAACCAGGTCAATCACGAAAATTAACTGACAAAGAGATTGAAAGTCTCAAAAAGAAAAAGTGATCAATTCATTTGAGAAGCGTTTAACGCCAGTCGTGCCGATGGCGAAAATTGGATCCAAAAGAGATTAAAGCCCTCAAAGGAACAAAATTGTTCCTGGTTAAGCCGCTAGAACGAGTTATCATACTGGCTGAAACTTAATAAATCCTAACCTTAAGATGTTACACTGGGATACATATGGAATTCACTGAAGAAACTCATCTTGAAGAACAGGAAAGCTGGTTAGATCGCCCCCTTCTGGGGAGTGTCACTGTTAAATGGACCGTAGCGATCTTCATCGGGATTGTATTGATCGCGGTTCTCTCTAGATCCTACATGCTCGGTACTCGTGTAGTGAGTCATGATGAGACTTCGCATGTTTACTTCTCATGGCTGCTGGATCAAGGTCGCGGTTATTCGCACGATCCTGTCACCCACGGTCCTTTGCAGTTCCATCTCGTCGCCTTCTCCTATTTCTTATTCGGAGATAGCGACATCAGCGCTCGTCTGCCGTATGCGCTTGCCAGCATTTTGACAGTCTTGTTCTTGTGGAATTACCGCAGATATTTAGGGAAGGTTGGCTGGCTCGTCGCAGCAGCTCTCATGGTGATATCGCCTTATATGCTTTACTATGGGCGCTATGCACGAAATGAAGCCTTGGTGATTTTATTTGGCTTGGTCTCAATTTGGGCGGTGTTGAGATATTTAGAAACTGGGGCTGCACGTTATCTATTCTGGTTAACCGCTGCCACGGCCCTCCATTTCATCTCCAAAGAGACCGCCTATATTTACACTGCTCAAATGATGATTTTCCTGGCGATATTCCTCCTCGCCAGGATTTATCAAGCCACCTGGTCTCGGCCTGAACAGCGGAATCGCTTCCTGGCAGCTGTATTGATGGCAATGCTGGCTTTTGCCTTTGCAGGAGGCTGGTTGTTATTAGGCAGGGAAGAGGTACCCGCCGCACCGGTTGAGACTGCTGCGCCGGCGATACCAGGTGACACTCCCCCCACGACAGGTCTTATAATCCCTCTACCGGCTCTCCTGGTTGCCCTGGTTGGGATCATCAGCCTGCTGGTGGCGATTTATTTCATCATCCGCGGTTACGGGTTAGCAAATTTACGGACAGAGAACTCCTTCGGATTGCTGATTTTACTCGGCACACTGGTCCTGCCGATGCTGGCCCCATTTCCGGTCAAACTGCTCGGATGGGATCCACTGGATTATACAAGTATTGGCATGTGGCGTACGGCACTCTTTATGATCCCTTTAGGGATTCTGGCTATCTTGGTGGGGGTTTGGTGGAAGGCGCGTGTCTGGTTGTTAAATGCCGCCTTATTCTATGCGATTTACATAGTTTTTTATACGACCTTATTCACCAATGGCACCGGTTTTTTCACTGGTATGGTCGGATCTCTCGGATACTGGATGGCGCAGCAAGCTGTTGAACGCGGCAATCAGCCCTGGTATTATTATGCCTTTCTCCAAATCCCGATTTATGAATATCTACCCGCCTTAGGCAGCCTGCTTGCCTTGGGATTAGCTACTTTTGGAAAAAATGTATTTCCAGATGAAAAGACTGCTTCAAATGATGAGGAGCTAACGAAACCCAATCCACAACGCCTGACAATCACACTTCTAGGCTTTTGGGTCATCACCAGCCTGTTTGCCTACACTTACGCTGGGGAGAAGATGCCGTGGTTAACGGTTCATATCGCGTTTCCGATGATTCTATTATCTGGCTGGGCAATTGGTTATTTAATTGAAACTACTGATTGGTCAGTGCTGCGAGCCAAGCGGGGAATCTTAGTCGTCATCCTTTTAGTGGTCTTCATCACCAGTTTGGCTGGTTTGTTAGGCTCTCTATTTGGTCCCAATCCCCCCTTCCAGGGAAAGGAATTAACACAACTCCAGTCTACCAGCACCTTCTTGCTGGCCTTCATCATGACAGGTGCGAGTGGAGTGGCAATTGGGTATCTAATGAAATCATGGTCAGCGGGGCAGATCACACGCCTGGCTGGTTTAACTTTCCTGGGATTGATGGCCCTGCTGACCGCCCGAACTGCCTATACAGCTTCTTTTATCAACTATGATTTTGCCAACGAATACCTTGTCTATGCGCATGCCGGACAGGGACCGAAGCAAATTATGTCTCAGATAGATGAAATTTCCCGCCGCACTACCAACGGTCAAGAGATGGTAGTTGCCTACGACAATAAATCGACTTACCCATTTTGGTGGTACTTGCGAAATTATCCGAATACAAAATATTTCGCGGAAAATCCCACCCGAGACTTGCGTGATTCACCTGTGATCATTGCCGGCAGCGAAAACTACGGCAAGATAGAACCTATCGTCGGTCAAGCTTTCGATAGCTTTGAATATACCCGCATGTGGTGGCCCAATCAGGATTATTACAACCTGACATGGGAGCGGATCAGAAATGCAATAACCAATCCAGCAATGCGTTCGGCCTTATTCCAAATCTGGTTGAACCGCGATTTCACCGAATACGGTCAGGTTGTCGAGCGAGACATGAGCCTCCCCAATTGGCAGCCCGCAGAAATGATGAAGTTGTACATACGCAAGGACATTACCTCCCAGATCTGGAATTATGGCGTGGGTCCCAGTACAGAGGAGATCGTTGCCGATCCATACGAAGGCAAAGAAGAGATTCTCAATGCTGATCTGGTCTTTGGGACTGCGGGATCGGAACCCGGTCAATTCCAGCGACCGCGCGGGATTGCCATCGCACCGGACGGAACCCTGTATGTTGCTGATACCGAAAATCACCGCATCCAGCATCTTGATCAAGATGGATCCCCTCTCCATGTTTGGGGCAGCTTTGCTGACCTTTCTCAAGGGGCAGCTCCCGGCGGTACATTTTTCGAGCCTTGGGGAATAGCAGTCGCACCAAATGGATCGATATATGTTGCTGATACTTGGAACCACCGGATCCAGAAGTTCTCCCCGGAAGGCGAATTTCTCACCATGTGGGGTTATTTCGGACAAGCCGAGAGTTCTGATGCTTTCTGGGGACCACGAGATGTGGTTGTTGATCAAGATGGTCGAGTCATTGTCAGCGACACTGGGAACAAGCGTATTGCGATCTTCGGACCGGATGGTGAGTTTATCGCTGAATTTGGTGAAGAAGGATTTGCCTCAGGCCAATTTAACGAACCAGTTGGTCTGGCATTGGACTCTGAAGGCATCCTTTATGTCGCGGACACCTGGAATCAGCGCATTCAATCATTTAGTCCGGATGATCTTGGCAGCTTCCAACCGTTGAATTCTTGGGATGTCTTCGGCTGGTATGGTCAATCCCTGGATAATAAACCGTTTCTGGCCGCTGATGACCAAGTCCATCTCTTTGTGGCAGATCCCGAAGGTGTCCGGGTACTCGAATTCACAGGCGATGGCGAGATCGTCCGGTACTGGGGGGACTACAGCGAGGGGAATGATGGTTTCAGCCTGGTCGGTGCGATTGCAGTGGATGCCCAGGGAGATATGTGGGTTACAGATGCTGGAAACAGCCGCCTAATGCACTTCAGCTTGCCATAAATTGTGGGTGGTATAATCCCGGAGCATTTCTAAACGGCTCACGCGAAAAAATCTTTAATGGGGAGTATTTCTGAATGAAATTACACGAGTATCAATCAAAGCAGATTTTCTCAAATTATGGGATCCCCATCCCATCTGGACGTATCGCTGCAAATGCAGCTGATGCAAAACAAATTGCCGAAGAATTAGGTGGTCATGTGGTAATTAAATCTCAGATCCTTGTTGGTGGACGTGGGAAAGCAGGCGGTATCCGCTTGGCAAAAAGTCCACAGCAAGCTGAAGATTTGGCCACTCAAATCCTGGGGATGGAAATTAAAGGTTTACCTGTGCGCAAGATCTTAGTCGATGAAGCAGCAAGTATTGAAACCGAGATTTACCTTGGGATTACCAATGACCGGTCAGAACGAAAACCAGTTATGATGGCTTCTTCTGCGGGCGGGGTTGAAATTGAACATGTTGCCAAGGAGACGCCGGATAAAATCGTCAAAGTTCATATTGATCCTTTGCTGGGATTACGTGATTATCAGGCTCGAGATTTGGCTGCTGGCATCGACTTACCCCGTGAACACTGGCGAACTTTTGGTCAAATCGGGCGAGGCCTCTGGCAAGCATACCTCAGAAGTGATGCAACCTTAGCGGAGATTAATCCCTTGGTGATTACCTCCCAGAATCGGCTACTGGCAGTGGACGGCAAGATGGTGCTCGACGACAATGCCCTTTTCAAACATCCGGATTTAGCTGAGATGCGCGATGTCGATGTTGAACCCAAAGCCGAAACGGAGGCCAGAAAATATAGCCTGTCATTCATTAAGTTGGATGGCTACATCGGCTGCATGGTTAACGGGGCTGGTTTAGCAATGGCAACCATGGATATTATCAAGCTGCATGGCGGGAAACCTGCAAATTTTCTAGACATTGGAGGTGGAGCAAGTTCGGAAAAAGTGGCAGCTGCCTTGCGGATAATCCTCTCTGATGCAAATGTGAAAGCAGTTCTATTCAATATTTTTGGTGGAATCACGCGGGGTGATGAAGTTGCCCGGGGTATCCTGGCAGCCCTCCAAGAAGTCAAAACCGATGTTCCCATGATTACTCGACTAGTCGGTACAAATGCTGAGGAAGGGCGGCAGATTCTCTCTGAGGCAAACATGATCACTGCCGAAACTTTGGTCGATGCTGCTAAGAAGGCCATCAGCGCTGCTCAGGGAGGTGAGCAAGTATGAGCATACTCGTAGACAAGAATACGCGCTTACTCGTTCAAGGTATCACGGGAAACGAAGGACTATTTCATACCCAACATATGCTAGCTTATGGAACCAATGTCGTCGCCGGGGTTACCCCTGGTAAAGGTGGTGAATGGGTTCTCGAAGGAAAGGTACCGGTCTTTGATTCAGTCCGCATCGCACATGAAGCGACGGGCGTAAATACCAGTGTAATCTTCGTTCCCGCCCGGTTTGCCGCGGATGCAATTTACGAAGCAGCTGACACAGGGATTCAATTGATCGTTTGTATCACTGAGGGCATCCCAGTCCAGGATATGATGCGAGTGCGCAATTATCTGGATCAGAAAGGCATTCGCCTGGTTGGTCCGAATTGTCCAGGATTGCTCACTCCCGGAGAAGCCAAGGTAGGCATTATCCCTGGTGATATTTCAATACCCGGGAACATTGGTGTGGTTTCCCGCTCTGGAACATTGACTTACGAAGTCCTGTACGCATTAAAGCTGGTTGGGCTAGGTACAACCACATGTATCGGGATCGGTGGAGACCCAGTCAACGGCACCAGCTTCATCGATGTCCTTGGAATGTTTGAGGCCGATCCACATACAGACAAAATTGTCTTGATTGGCGAAATCGGTGGAACAGATGAAGAGAAGGCTGCTGAATTCATTGCTGATCATCTCACAAAACCTGTCGCCGCATTCATTGCAGGTCAGACCGCGCCACCAGGGAAGCGTATGGGACACGCGGGAGCCATAGTCGAAAGCGGCTCAGGAACTGCGGCTGATAAGATCAAAGCTTTACAGGATGTTGGTGTACAGGTCGCCTCCCATCCCGAGGAAATCGCCGAACTGCTGGCATCGTTTTAGATAAAAGAAAATCCTGGAGTGTAATTCTCCAGGCCGAAAAGAAAACCTACTGGATCTGTGATCGATTGGTTCACAGATCCAACTCATTTAATTCATAATTCTCGGAAGTCTGATTAATCTACACGTGAGACAGTAATGGTCAGTCTTACAAAACCGCCCAAATCATTGCCTTGCATATTGATCGCCAACCGGTCTCCAGCTGCATTTTCTCGCAGCATCGTACCAATAGAGCCAATCGCATTATCCGGTGGTCCTGCCATTTCCCATTCAAATTTAGGAAGCTCTTCCTGATAAAACGCAACTACTTCATCAACAGTAGCATCAACCTGGTAAAGGACATTATTGCCTGACCTAGTAGCCTGAAGCTGGTAAGCTCCATCCATCACTGGAACGTCATCCGGGACACCCCTTGGAGCTTCAACAACGGGTGGGGGTTCTTCACCTGACCCGGGGTCAGCAGCTGGTTCTGCTGGTTTTGCTGTTTCTTGTACTTCGGGTGTTTCTCCACCAGCGATTACACCATCATATTCATCCACTGCGACTCTACTCGGAGAACAAGCAGAAATAATCAATAATAATGCAGTAATCAGAATCGCCAGATTAAATAATTTGATCTTCTTCATTCCAATCGCCTCCTTCGTCAACACTCATTGAACCCTAAATCAACACAAGTTTTCCCAAATATAATTGGGATACTTACGGTTGTCAATCAGATTCAATTAAAAGAAGTTAATGAAATAATAGGCGCGGTCATAGCCGCGCCTATTAAAGAATGTAATCGAACCGCTAACTCAACATTTGATCGTTAATGTACTTGACCACATCTCCAACAGTGCTGATATTCTGCGCATCTTCATCTGAGATCTCCCCACCAAATTTGTCCTCAAAAGCCATGATCAATTCAACCAGATCGAGTGAATCTGCTTCGAGATCTTCACGAAACTTCGCTTCTAGTGTGATCTTACTTTCATCTACGTTCAGTAAATCTACAATGATTTCCTTGACTTGCTCAAAGGTGTCTGCCATTGAAAAACCTCCTTATAATTGATTTCGGTAATTGTATCCTCGCCGTCATATATGTCAAGTCCTAATAGACCTTCAGGGCGGGCAATGATCGATAATGTTGACAGGCATGATTCCGACTGGTAAGATACACTCAATTGACTGGAACACCGCTTAATGCCAAAAGTTACGCAAACCAGCTCCCGAAAAGCTGATCACATTCGGATAAATTTGGACGAAGACGTCAAGTCTGGTCTCACTTCAGGGTTGGAGCGTTATCACTTCACACATCAAGCCCTTCCTGAGCTCAATCTGGAAGAAGTTGATCTGAGCTTGCAAGTTTTTAAGCGCAGTCTGAGAGCTCCGCTCTTGATCTCATCAATGACCGGGGGGACTGAACAAGCTGGAAAGATCAATCGCAGATTAGCTGAAGCTGCCCAAGAAACAGGTATTGCCATGGGGCTTGGCTCACAACGAGCGGCGATTGAAAACCCAAATCTACATTCCACTTTCCAGGTTCGCCAATCTGCACCAGATATATTGCTTTTTGCCAATCTGGGAGCCATCCAGCTAAATTACGGCTATGGCGTAGAACAATGCCGACAGGCAGTGGAAATGATCGCTGCAGATGCCTTGATTCTACATCTCAATCCTTTGCAAGAGGCGGTTCAACCAGAAGGGGACACACGATTTGCAGGCCTGCTCGCCAAAATTGAAGCGATTTGCCAAGAGTTACCGGTACCCGTTATCGTTAAGGAAGTTGGTTGGGGTTTCTCTGAAAATACTGCCCGTCAATTAGCTGAAGCTGGCGTATCCGCAATCGATGTTGCCGGCGCTGGCGGAACTTCCTGGACCCAGGTTGAAATGCACCGGGCAGAAAACCAGGATCAGGCTCGCTTGGCTGCTGCGTTTATTGATTGGGGTATACCGACCTCTCAGGCGATATTAAACATTCGCGCAGGCGCGCCCCAAATGATCATTTTTGCCTCAGGAGGTCTGCGGAATGGGATCGACATCGCCAAGTGTGTCGCGCTCGGAGCATCCTTGGGTGGTATGGCAAGCCCATTCTTGAAAGCTGCCAATCGTTCATTGGACAGCACTATTGAAACCATTCGTTTGATCCAACGCCAGATCCAAGTCGCGATGTTTGCCTCCGGTGTTGGCAACATTGATCAACTGCAAATGACTCCCCTTATCAAGTCCTAAAATAATTTGTCCCAACCCGATAATTCATGATAGATGATCTAAACATCCAGGAATTGCTTGATCTAATTGAAAACGAGCTTCACAATTCGTTAGATGATCATTGCGAAGCTGAGTTGAGGCAGTATTACTCTATGCTGACCTACCACCTTGGTTGGGAAGGAGAAGGTGCCGGGCCAGAGACGCGCGGGAAGCGGGTGCGCCCATTATTGTTGCTCTTATCCTGTGCTGCAGCAAGTGGAGATTGGAAAACCGCCCTCCCCGCAGCTGCCGCAGTAGAACTGATCCACAATTTCTCGCTCATCCACGATGATATCCAGGATAACAGCCCTATCCGCCGCGGCCGAGAGACTGTTTGGAAACGCTGGGGAGTCGCTCAAGCGATTAATGCCGGTGATGCCATGTTCACCCTCGCCCACCTGTCCTTGCTTCGCTTGGAAAGAACTACCTCCCCCACGATTACGACTCAGGCAGCAAATACGCTGCAGTTAGCGTGCTTGCAGCTCACTAAGGGACAATACCTCGATTTAGAATTTGAATCACAAGCTCAACTATCTATGAAAGCTTATTGGCAGATGGTCGGTGGGAAAACAGCAGCTCTTTTAGGAGCCTGTACAGAGTTGGGGGCGATTGTAGCGAATACAACCCAATCCCGCCGCGAATCTTTTCGAGATTTCGGCTATCATCTCGGTTTGGCTTTCCAAGCTGAAGATGACATCTTAGGAATTTGGGGTGACGCAGCCCTGACTGGTAAATCTAACGAAAGCGATCTGATCGCTGGAAAGAAATCCTTGCCAGTAATCTATGGTCTTGAGCAAGAAGGTTCTTTTGCAGCCCGGTGGGCTCACGGCCCGATCCAACCCCAAGAAACGAAAGGCCTGGCCGACCAGCTGGTAAATGAAGGTGCGCGAACGTACACCCAGGAATCTGCCAGCCAGATGACAGAGCAAGCTTTGCAATCACTCTCAGAAGCCAATCCACAAGGACAAGCTGGCGAAATTCTCATTTCTCTCGCAAAGCGCTTATTGCACCGCGAAGTTTAGACGCATTCAAATAAACCGTAGAAAAACCTGATTCCCCAATAATCGCCCCCGGGGGGTGAGCCTTAAATGATCGTTGGTCATTCGATCTCTTTCCAGCAATCCCACTTTTATTAAATCATCTATCTGCGTGTCAAAAACATCTTCAATTGTGGTGCCAAAACGAGCCTGGAATTCTTTTTGTGAAATCCCCTCCTCAGTCAGGCGTAATCCCATCATCATCGTTTCTTTGATCTCTTCACTTCGATCGATGGTCACTACAGAAGCGGTCGCTGGAGTCATCGGAAACGAAAGATTATTTTGATTGTCCTTCTCATCCCTGGTAAGTAATTTCTGGGTATATACCCTTGGAGAGCGCACATTGGCCGTGCGTTTTCCATCGGCATACCCATGGGCACCCGCTCCTAAACCCAAATAGGGGAAATTCCGCCAGTACTGCAAATTGTGCTGGCAGGTTAACAAACCATTCACCTCGTCTCTTCTAGCCCAATTTGAAATCTCATATTGTTCGAAACCACGCTCGTTCAAGAATTCTGAAGCCCATTCATACATCTCAGCGGATAGATCTTGATCTGGCTCCGACAACAAACCCCTGGAAACCCAATTTTCAAACGGTGTACCCGGCTCAATGGTGAGCGAATATAACGAGAGATGATCCGGTCCTAGTGATAAACCAAGTTCGAGACTCAATTGCCAGCTTTCCAATGTCTGATAAGGGATTCCGAAGATCAAGTCAAGGTTATAATTCTTAAATCCAGCCTTTCTAACCAGACTGACAGCGTTTGCGATCTGATGAAATTCATGCTGGCGTTCCAACAGCAGCAATTCACCAGGGTTGGCAGATTGCATCCCCAAACTAATACGGTTTATACCCAACTCGTACAACGATTTTAAGTAATCATATGTTAGCCGTCCAGGATTGGCTTCCATTGTGATTTCAATCCCCTCAAGGATATTGAAATCCTGGTTTAGCTGATTAATTATTTTCTCTATTTCACCTGCAGGGAGGATAGAAGGTGTACCACCCCCAAGGAATATTGTGTGAATTGGTGGTTTACGTTCACAATTCTCAGCGAGATACCGAATTTCATGACAAAGAGCCTGAACGTAGGCTGGGATCAAGTCATCTAGACCAGCATAAGTATTAAAATCACAATAACCACAACGATGTCGGCAGAAGGGGATGTGGAGATAGATACTATGGGGTTGCATCTCCGCCGCAGTATACCACGCCCATATATCATTTCCATTCGTTAGAGTTGTTAGAGCAGCTTGCGATTGAAGTTTAAAATTTACTTACTCAACGAGAATTTTTGCACAAGGGAAATAAAAGGCTGGTATAATCCCCGCTGCCAGGTAAATCCTGGCAATACTGCCTATGACATCTGAAACCCCATCTAAACCGACAAAATTATGTCCCACATGCGGTACTAGGGTCAGCGAGGACGCATCTCGTTGCCTGGTTTGCGGCAGTGATTTATCCGGTACCGAAAAACCCACACACAAGTCAAAAACGGTGCAGGGTAGTCGCATGCCCCAGATCACGTTGAGCCTGCCCATCGCATTGATTTTGCTTGTGGTATTTCTCGGGATTGGAGCTGTATTGGTTTATTTTGCACTCCAAGAAACCGGTCGCGTTGTTGAACCAACCGCAACTCCCACCGCCACAGCTACGGTAACCCTCACCATTACCCCTACGCCTGAGACACCAATTCCAACAGATATACCATTACCAACACCCACGCCCATGTCATATACCGTGGTGGTTGGAGATACATGTGCTGGAATCGCCTTTGCTTTTGGAGTCTCGATTCAAAGCATAGTGCTGCTCAACAATTTACCCGCCGATTGTAATACGCTGGTTGAAAGTCAGCAATTGCTCATCCCTCAACCAACACCGACCCCGACTGCATTACCAACCTCAACACTAAGTGCAGCTGATGCCACCGAGCAAGCCTGTGAGAAGGTCAATTACGAAGTTCAGGAGAATGACACACTCAGCAGTATTGCCAACAGCTACAATGTACCCATGGCAGTCATTCAAGAATACAATGGCTTGAGCTCCGAGACCGTTTTCTCTGGCATGCCTTTGATCATCCCCCTTTGTGAACGCTTCCCAACTCCAGGACCCACTCCTACGCCAACTCTCCCACCACCATATAGCGCTCCAAACCTTCTTTTACCGCCAGATGGCAATCGGTTTAACGAATCTGGAGATATAGTAACCCTTCAATGGGCATCCATCGGTACTTTACTAGATAATGAAGCTTATGAAATCACACTAATAGATTTTACAGACGGTGATAGCCGTAGACTTATTGACTATGTCAGAGATACAAAATTCATCGTGCCAACCGCTTTCCGGTCATCAGACAGCATCCCTCACCTATACCGCTGGTGGGTAATGGCTAGCAGACAATCCGGTACTGACGAGGATGGCAATCCAGTTTGGAAATCAGCCGGATCAGCCAGTGATCAGCGAGTCTTCATGTGGTCCGGCAGCATATCTGCACTGATAACTCCCACTCCGTAATCAGGAAATTCACAAAAATTAAACAAAAAAATCAGGTGTTCAACATGGATGTTGAACACCTGATTAATTTTCGGTGGTGAAGATTATAATTATGCTCGCTGCTGAGCTTTTTGGGCGATCTCCTCAAGCATCGCGGTGGTGAGAGATTTCGGACGTTCAAGGGGTTGACCCAGGGCCCGGGACCACACCGCATTAGCAGATACACCTAAAGCGCGACCAACACCGAACATGACCGTGTAAAAATCGAATTCTTTTATTCCGTAGTGGTGCTGCAAGGTTCCGCTTATTGCATCCACATTCGGGGCTGGATTCTTAGCTTTGCCCTGTTCAATCAGCACCTTGGGAACCACCTCGAAAACCAATTTGGCGATCTGGAACACCTCGTCATCCGGCATGTATTCCTGAGCATATTTGAATTGAGCTGTGAAGCGTGGATCGGGTTTACGCAGGACTGCATGACCATATCCTGGAATAACCTGACCGTTGTTGAGAGTTTCCCAGGCATATTGGCGCAATTGCTCTTTCGTTGGAACACCATCAAATTCCTGGTAAATTCCTAATAACCATCGCAACGATTCTTGATTGGCCAGGCCATGTAAAGGACCTGCCAAACTATTTAGGCCAGCTGATAAGGCATAGTAAATATCCGATAAGGTTGAGGCCGCGAGATGGGTTGCATGTGCGCTGGCGTTCCCACTCTCGTGATCAGAATGCAGGATGAAGTACAGCCGGGCCAGGTCTTTATATTCCTGAGATGGAATACCCATCATATAAGCAAAATTCGCGCCCCAATCTAAATCATTCTTCGGCTCAACAAACTCTCCACCCTTGAACTTCAGGCTGTAAATGAACGCTGCAATGGAGGGCAGTTTGGCGGTTAAATTCAAGCTGTCTTCCAACATCGGCTCCCAATAATCATCCCGAGTCATCCCCTCTCTATATCGTTGCGCGAATACAGAGCCGTGCTGTAAAGCCAAGATCGCAGTTGAGAAAAGCATCATGGGATGTGAATCGCGTGGCATGGATTTCAGTACGTCAAAAACAAATGATGGAATAGCGGCGCGAGCTTTCCATTCATTTTCGACATCAACTGCCTGCCCCTCATTGGGCACTTTCCCAACCAGGAATAAATAGTAAAGTCCACCGACATACGGCATCTTACCTTCAGCTGGCTTCGGTAATATTTCCAATACTTCAGGGATCGTGTATCCTCTAAAGCGGATACCCTCTCCCGGATCTACATAAGAAATATCGGTGACTAATCCTTTGACGCCGCGCATACCGCCATAAACCTGGCCGATGGTCACTTCATCGACCTTTACATTTGCACTCTCCTTTACCAGTTTGGCAACTCTTTCTCGCCAGGCTGGAAGCTCAGCAGTGAAATCTGCTTTAAGTCCCATAATTAACCTCCTAAAATTTATGACTAAAATTTTACCAGCGATTTTAGTGCTGCAACGGTCTTGTTAATCCCTTCTGCAGATTTAATCAAGGCTGCCTGCTCCTGATCGTTGAGCTGATATTCAATGATCTTGACTACTCCCTGGCGACCTAACTGAACCGGCACGCCGAAGAAAATGTCTTGCAAACCATATTCACCTTGCATATAAGTCGCAGCTGGAACAATAAGGTTTTTATCCTTCAAAATCGCTTCAACCATCAAGGCAACCGCCGCTCCAGGTGCGTAAAACGCGCTCCCTGTTTTTAATAAACTCACGATCTCGCCACCACCCTTTCGAGTTCGTTCGACGATAGCGTCCAAACGGTCTGAGGGCAGCATCTCTGCTAAGGAGACTCCGGCTACATTTGAATGTCGGACGAGGGGAACCATGTCATCGCCATGTCCTCCTAAGACATAGCAGTGGATATTTTCAATGCTTACTCCTAACTCCATTGCTACAAATGTGCGCATTCTCGCCGAGTCTAAAATCCCCGCCTGACCAATCACCCGCTCAGGTGGTAGATCACCCACCATCATTGTAAGATATGCCATTGTATCCAATGGATTGGTGAGCACGATAAAAATTGCTCCCGGTGAATACCTGAGCGACTCTTTGGTAGCATTGCCAACAATCTCCGCGTTCGCGGAGAGCAAATCGTCCCGGCTCATCCCAGGCTTCCTGGGCAGGCCAGCAGTAATGACGACAATATCCGATCCAGCAGTTGCTTCAAAAGTATTAGCCCCGGTGACCACCACGTCCTTTCCGATTAACGGCAGCGATTCTTGTAGATCGAGTGCCTTTCCCTGGGGCATGCCATCCACAATATCCACTAGAACCAAATCGGTGATTTCACGTTCGGCTAACCAATGAGCAGTTGTAGCACCGGTCATACCGGCACCAATTATCGAGACTTTATTTTTCATCTTCATACTCCCATAATAATATAAAGTCCCCCGGATGAAATCTCATCAGGGGGAAATTGTTATTTTTCTAGCAGAGGGTTTTCGTCCAGGAAACGATTGGCTTGGATCGCTGCTGCTGCTCCCATCCCGGCGGATGTAATCACCTGGCGGAAGTGAGGATCAGCCGCTTCACCTGCTGCATAAACACCGGGAACTTTTGTTTGCATCAAATCATCCACGATCAAATATCCATTATTATCCATGTCGAGTTGATCTTTGAAAAGACTTGTATTGGGTGAATGTCCAATAAAAATAAACACGCCATCCACCTCACGATCTCGTTCTTCCCCAGTTTGCGTATCCTGCAGCTTCACAGTTTCTACCGCGCCATTCCCAGATATTTCCTTTATTTCAGTATTCCAGAAAAAATTGATCTTGGGGTTCGATTTCGCCCTCTCAGAGAGAATAGCACCAGCACGCAATTCATCCCTTCGGTGGACAATGGTGACACTCTCAGCATAGCGAGTCAGGAACAGACTCTCCTCAACCGCGCTGTCCCCACCTCCGACAACAATCACCTCTTTTTCTTTGAAGAACCACCCATCACACGTTGCACAGTAAGAAACCCCGCGACCGGTAAATTCATTTTCTCCGGGTACATCCAGATGAACTGCACTGGCGCCAGTGGAGATGATCACTGTTTCAGCGAGATATAGATTCCCATTTTGGGTTTTTACCTTGTATGGGCGATCGGAAAAATCCACCTCAGTTGCCAGGTCAAATTCGATCCGGGCACCAAATCGTTGTGCTTGTTTCTGGAAAAGGTCTACCAATTCCATCCCACCGATGCCCTCGGGGAATCCGGGATAATTTTCAACCGCAAAGGTTAAGGAAACCTGGCCGCCCAATTCCATACCAGTTAAAACAACAGGGTCTAAATCAGCCCGGGCTGCATAAAGTGCTGCTGATAATCCCGCAGGTCCAGAGCCAATAATTAATACCCTGACAAGGTCTTCTAGATCATCCCCATTCCTGCTGGGGTTCGCTGCTGTACTGCTTAAATTAAGGTCCATAACATCTCCTATTGGTTACCTTTAAGATATTATAGCCGCAGGTCCTGTTTACTACAAAGCTTATAAAACAGAGCAACTATTTTCGATCCACTAGGTACCCATTTATCTGATGCATGTGAATTCAAAAAAGTTACATTAGAAATTTGTTAACACTTAGGCATCTTGAACAGACTGGTCTACAGGCAAGTAGTCCAACCATTCAGGAGAGCGCTTGCCCTGTCCGTGAACAGTATCCAAATATAAGGCAAGCAAAGCTTTCATAATCGGCCCGGGCGCTCCCTTTCCCACCTGCCTGAAGTCGATCTTCCAGGCTGCTACGATCTCTGCAGCAGTACCAGTGATGAATACTTCATCTGCGATATAAAGCTGGTCTCGTGAGATCATCTCCTCAACAACAGGAATACCCAGATCAGCCGCAAGCGTCATCACTGTGTCGCGGGTGATTCCTTCCAATATTGATGCCCGCGGCGGAGTATAGATCACCCCATCACGAACGACGAAGATATTCTCCCCGGTACATTCTGCGACAAATCCAGATGGATCAAGGATGACCGCTTCATCATAGCCCGAGCGCAGCGCAAGAGTTTTCACCATCATGGAATTGGCGTAATTTCCAGTGACCTTTGATTTCGTCATATTGATATTCGGGTGAAGCCGAGTTAGCGAAGACACCATCATATGGATACCTGTTTTTCGAGCCTCTTCTCCTAAGTAAGGGCCCCACTCCCAGGTTGCAATCGCTAGTTTCGGATTCGAAATATCCAGGTTTAAACCTAAGGGACCATCCAAGTACATCAACGGGCGAATATAACATTCACCGAATCCATTCACCAAAATGGTTTGATGAATAGCCTGCCGAATTTGATCTACAGAGTATGGGTAATCAAGAACGCCGAGAATATGGATGGATTCCAGAAAGCGCTCCAGGTGTTCCTGCAGCCGAAAGATCGCCGGACCCTGGGGTGTCTGATAACTGCGGATGCCTTCAAAAACCCCGACGCCATAATGTAATGTCGGGGAAATAATGTGAACGTTCGCCTCTGCGAAAGGAACCAGCTCACCATCCATCCAGATAAAGTCAGATTGCATTAAGTGCTCCTTGTTGATCCTGGTCGTTCTCCTGGATAGGAGTAATTATATCCTGATTAGAGATGCAATAATCCGTTTACACTATTTATTCAGATCATTGGGCTTCAGATCTTGATCGCTTAATCAATCTCGAATAAAAAAACGAGCGTTTCCGTTTTCACAACGATGAAACGCTCATTTATTATCCATGTTTCAGAGGATCGGGTTTGTTATCGTCGATCTCCCTTATTACTTCCCCGGTAACGGTCTCTACGCTGACCGCCGCCAGAGCCTTTCCGACTACCACCTCTATCTTTTTGCCTGGCCTCCTCAGCAGTCCAGCCTTCTAATACCGCCTGCCGGGATAGACGAATCTTGCCTGTCGGATCGATATCGGTAACCATCACCGTGATTTCATCACCCATGCGGACAACATCTTCAACCCGGTTTACTCGCTCGCTATCGAGTTGAGAGATATGCACCAAACCATCCGTGTTGGGTAAGATTTCAACGAAGGCTCCAAAATCGGTGACACGTACCACTCGGCCTGTATAAATACGCCCAATTTCTGCTGATTCGGTGAGAGCCAAGATCCGATCTCTAGCCAGCTCTTCACTTTCACCATCTGTTGCAGCGATGAATATTGATCCATCTTCGTTAATATCGATGCGTGTATTGGTATCTTCCTGTATGCTGCGGATCATTTTTCCACCCGGTCCGATCACAGCTCCGATCTTCTCGACAGGAATCCGCACGACAGTGATGCGCGGGGTATGGGGTTTTAGCTCTGATCTGGGTTCTGGGATCACAGACAGTATTGTATCCAGGATAGTGAGCCGGGCCTGGCGAGCTTGTTCCAGAGCCTGTGCCATGATCTGTGAGGTAATACCCTTGATTTTGATATCCATTTGTAGTGCGGTGACTCCCTCTCGAGTACCCGCAACTTTGAAATCCATGTCCCCCAAATGATCTTCCATACCGAGAATGTCGGTCAAAATTGCGTATTTTTCACCTTCACCTTTAATCAAGCCCATTGCGATCCCAGCCACAGGAGCCTTAATCGGCACACCGGTATCCATCAACGCCAAAGTCGAAGCACAGACCGATGCCATAGAGGTCGAGCCATTGGAAGATAAAACCTCAGACACTATGCGCATGGTATAGGGGAATTCTTCCTCAACGGGGATGACAGGCAATAAAGCCCTTTCCGCCAGAGCGCCATGCCCAATTTCCCTGCGTGAAGCGCCGCGCAAAAAGCGGGTTTCGCCAACCGAGAAGGGAGGGAAATTGTAGTGATGCATATAACGCTTTGATTCAACTGGCGATAAGGTATCGAGTTCTTGTGCCTCGCGAGGAGTGCCTAATGTCGCCAGGGAGAGCACCTGGGTTTCACCTCTGGTGAAGAGCCCTGAACCATGTGCCCGGGGGCTTATTTCCACCTCACCCGATAACTGGCGGATATCAGTCAAACCACGTCCATCCGGTCGGATACCATGCTCAAGAATGCGGCCGCGGACAAGATCTTTCTCTGCTTGCTCAAAGGCCTTTTTTATACTCCCCACCAGGGATTCATCTTCTGTGGAAAGTTCGCTGATTACGGATGCCCGTAGATCATTGATTGCGCTATAGCTGGATGTAATATCATAGGGCTGACTAAAAATCTCTTCCAAACCTGGCACCACCCGTTCAAACACAGAGGATTTCAATCCTTCATCCAAGGTAAAGCGCGGGTAATCACGCTTTGTTTTTCCAATCTCGGATGTCATTTGCTCCTGCAGATCGATAATCGGTTGGAGAGCCTGGTGACCAAGTTCTATTGCAGCTACCAGCACGTCCTCTTGAACGAATTCGGCTCCACATTCGACCATTAGAATTGCATCTCTAGTGCCTGCGAGCCGGAGATCTAAATCTGATTTATTCTTCTCACTGAACGTTGGATTGATTACAAATTCTCCATCAATACGACCCACTCGGACAGCCCCTACCGGCCCTCCCCAAGAGACATCCGAGATCATCAAGGCCGTAGAAGCTGCATTCACGGCTAAGATGTCAATTGGGTTCTCAGTATCAGCAGAGAATGCGTAAAGGATAACCTGAATATCATTACGCATATCTTCCGGGAATAAAGGTCGGATTGGGCGGTCTGTAAGTCGAGCGATGAGAATTGCCTCCTCACTGGGGCGTCCTTCTCTCCGGAAAAAAGAACCCGGAATCCGCCCGCCGGCATACATCCGCTCCTCATAATCCACAGTCAGAGGAAAGAAATCTATACCTTGGCGGGGTTCCCCGCTCATCGTAGCAGTGGCAAAAACCATTGTATCTCCAGTGCGCAATGTCACCGCCCCACCTGCTTGACCTGCTAGTTTCCCTGTCTCCATGGTGATCGGTTTATCGCCGACCATGGTTGTGTAAATTTTTATTTCTGATTGCATGTTTGCTCCTTTTTATATTCACCGGGGATCAGGGACTGGAAGCTGTTGGCAACACATAACCTGCTTGGAGAACCAAGCGTTGTCACCAGTCTCCAATTCCCAACCTCCTGGTAGTTGAATTACTTAATGATTCGCTCCTGGCAGAAACTCTTCCGCAGTTCTGTAACCCCTGGCGGTCTCGCAATTTATAGCGTTAGCTTGTTTCAATATCTTTATAATACAAAAAAAGAGTAGATGGGAACCTGCTCGCCATCTACTCGGCAAGAGACTATGATTTCCGACGGATATTCAACCGGTCAGTTAATGCCAGGTATCGCTGGTAATCTTTCGTGCGAACATAGGCCAACAACCGGCGGCGGCGACCGACCATCATCAGCAGGCCGCGTCTTGATGATTCGTCGTGTTTGTGCGTCCGCAAGTGATCTGTTAGATAGGTGATCCGGTTTGTCAGTAATGCAATCTGGACTTCCGGAGATCCTGTATCTCCTTGATGGCGAGAAAACTCTTGAATGACTGTCTTCTTTACTTCCTTATCCATGGTCATGACGTCTGCAAACTCCTATCGATAATTAATAACAGCAGGTCTCCATACCAGTAGTGTTCCCTTACCATACCACCGGCAGGGCTAGTCAGCGGGCTGATTATACCAGAGAACTTTATTAATTTGGGGAGCACCAAATCACCTTGCTATGATTCCCTCAGCAATGTCTCACGTAAATAATGCCGCGAATCTGGAGAGAAGAATCCCAGACTTTTGCGAATATACCAGGCAATATTAGGATTTTCCCCTGCGGATTTCATCGTTTGGATCAAGAAGAATGCAGTTTCCTCAGGAGAGCGAGCCGCCAAGACTTCGATGGCCGGTAAAACATCCGTCTTAAAAGGGTTCCCCTCCAAACGCATCTTCTTGCTGAGCTGGTTGAACAACGGAGGATAATCTTCAAATTTGCCACTTTCCAGTAGAGGTGGAATAGCTTTTAAACCCAAACGATTGAAGTTCAACTTTTTAGATCTTAACCAAGTCAAAATTTTCTGGAAATATAAATCCGGGTGTTCAAGTAAAATGCCTTCGAGACCTGAATTGACCAGCGCGTTTTCCAATCGTTCCTCAGTGCTTGGCCCGGTCCATGACTCTACCCGCCGAAATACAGATTTAACAGGTTTTGGAGATACCTTTCCGAGCATGGATGCTGCCAACAATTTGAATTCTAGAAACTGTTCTTCCCACAATGCATCCGCCAGGTCCAGAGCAGCACTCCGGTCGTGGTCGGCAAACCGACTCATTTCCTTCTCAACTGCGCGTAATACTGGTCTTGGAACATGGTAAGCGGGCAATAAAGGAGGGGGTTTACCTCTCTGTCCTGGGCGATATGCGCGATCAGCATAAAAATCCAAGAATTCATGGTAAGCGCGGCAAAAATCTTCAGGATTTGTTGCTTTCGTGGACAACTCCGTTGCCCGAATTTTGAGTCGAGCTGGTTGGATTGCTGGCATGTTTGCTAGTAAGCCCTGGCGAAGAAAACCTTCTCATTTGCAGGTTCTGCGCAGTAAATACAGCTCCCCACGCCATCCGGTTGGTCGAGCGGTATGCAGCGAGTGGTGACCTTGGTCTCTTCTTTTACCGCAAAATCAGCATTCACATCCAGCATGCGCATTGTCTCTTCTTGCGCCTCTTCCTTTGTGGCATGAGCTGCTTGTCCTTCCTGCCAGTAGAACTCCATTGTTCGTAAAAAGAGCTTCATACGCATTTCCCAGCGCACAACATTTCCCCACCGGTTGATTAAAACCGGCAGATTACGATAGGGCTTGATCCATCTGGCATACATATAACCGATGATCGTCTCAGAATTTGGACGGACAACCCATGGTTCCTCGAGGTCCAGACCACCTCCAATCGTCACAACGGCCAATTCTGGCAAAAAACCTGCCACA
>SDBV01003067.1_pt1 | contig 24895 bp, 26 predicted proteins | sample 2277081 | NCBI WGS metagenome assembly SDBV01 (sample SAMN10402039, study PRJNA504765) | marine sediment metagenome | isolation source: marine sediment core GS10_PC15, 223 cmbsf | place: Arctic Ocean: Southern Knipovich Ridge | collected 2010 | reverse complement strand
GTTAGGTTTTTTCTCCATCAGCTTCCCCCCCTTTTCAGTCGCCCTCCTCCGTTGCCTGGAAGGTGAGTAACTTGGCCCGAGATTCAGCGTCGAGGAATTGCTGAATCTTCTGGCGTAAAGCAATCAACTCCTCGAGCGTTAGACCCTCGACATACAAATGTATGTTCACTTTCATGATTCTCTCTCCTTATATGTTGACCCAGGCGCCATTCTCACGAGCCTCAATTACATTGGTGGTGGTGTTATAAATTACCATTCCGTTGAGCGGTGTTAGTGCGTCGCGTTGGGTTGTAGTCATCCTGGGCAGCAAAAATGCTCCTGTGGTTGACGCGACTGCCAGCTCGGTAGAGGTGGTAGGCCCCGCTCCAATTCCAATCTTTCCATTGCCCAATATCTTCAGTGCGACATGACTAGCGCCTGCCTTGTCGGTAGTAACAAAAAACGCAGTGCTTCCAACACCAGTGGCATCCGTCTCAACAAGAAGTCCATGGCCCGCACTGGCTTGGTCGTTGAAAAACCGGCCCGCGTATACGCCAGATTCATTGATCTCAACATCTAGCTTTGCCGTCGGGCTCGCCGTCCCAACGCCTACATAGCCCCCCTTTTCCCAAATCTCGCTACTTACCAGCCGGCCCACATGCCACCTCGAGGTCGTTCCGTCATATATCATTTGCGCGGCCCCAAAAAGCGCAATCACGAGATCTTCTCCATTGGCCATAAGGAAGCGGTTCGCAGTCGCGGAACCGGCATCCTCATTCGCGAACGTCACGCTCGAGGCCGCTACATTGACGACAATGATCCGTGCGCCGTCGAGATTGCCGGAATCAATAAGAGCGCCCCTAATAGTAAGCGCACTGGCGTTATTGCATTTCAGATACACGAAAGGGCCGTCGAGCGCGAAATCATCTTGATTGCCCGTGAGCGTTGTCGTCTGCGTTCTCAGACTCTCATTGAGGTGATCGCGGATGTTTGTATTTAACGAGGAGGCTGTTACGAGCTCGCCGGGTGTCCAAGTTTTTGGCGCCCACACGAAGCCGAGAAAAAACAACAGCCACGACCAATCCAGCAGAGATATCCATTCGGGCATCATGGCGTCAAAACCTCCGGAAGCTGATTTTCTTTTTTGAGCTCATCCACATTCTGTCTATCGTCCCAGTTCTGTTGATCGCGACGCACCCGGCGCAAGAGGATCTTTTCGATGGCATCGTAGCGCTCGGGAAAGTGGAGTTGACTCGCGCTATACCTCGCCCCGCATTCCCCACAGCAGGCGATACCCCAGTCGGGCCGCGTGAGCATCCCGGTTTTGCACCATACGCAGTCTGCAATCCACCGACCGTGATTCACGCGGACTTTCGTCGGCTCCGGAGAGTCCCACGGATCGCTACCGCGACGAGTGACAACGGATGTGTGCCACCCCAGATACTCTTCTTGAGACGAGACGCGCCGCCCCGGCTCGAGCAGCAGTTGTTCGGGGCCGAGCAAGAAGCGGTATCCCGCGAAGTGTTTCATGCCCACTCCCAGAGCCCAGCGGCAACATCGGCGCCGAGCGCTTGCTCCGGAATCCTGCCGTCCAATCCTGCGGCGTGACAGAGCTCCTCGAGCGATCCGTATTTGTCAAGCCAATCTCCGTAGCCGTAGACGAGGAGCTGTTTACCGACTTTCCTGAGTTTCGAGGCAAAGTCCTTGTCTGGCTTTTCGGTGAGACGCCCGGGCATCAAAACAACCAGGGCAACGGCACCCCACTGCTCAAGGTTCTGCTCGAAGAAGTCACCGTGGACGACTTCGTCGAGGTTCACTTTGGCCCGCTCTGCTCTCCCCTCGTCGAACTCAATACCGACCGCCGTCCCGCCGACGCCGGCGAGCCTCTTGGCAAGCAGGCCGTTACCACAACCGAGGTCGAGCACTGAGCGTGACTCGGCCGGGAGAACAGACGCGATGACTCGATGTGCCTTCTCCATCGCCTTTAGCGATTTAAATCCATTGTCGGCCCAAGGTGTTATCCATAATGCCTGCCGCTTGGCTGGCGGCGGGCGATACGGGAAACGAAGTCCGTGGGCGCCGGCCTCGGGGTAGGACGTTCCTTGCCGCACAATTTGGCGGAGCTCGTGGTCGACGCAGGTTCGGAAGTTAAGCGTCACGATGGGCGTTACGACTTCACCAATACCGTTGAGCGAGCTCCAGAGCATGGGCATCGAGAGTAGGGCGTCCATCCATTCGCGCTCACGCAGAGGTATAAACTCACGCAGTTTCAGCCCGAGCATGACCGTGCCCGGGCATTGAAAACCACAGGGGAGGTGAGGCACATATCGGACGCCGAGCCAGCGAAGCAAGATATTTGCCTCGATGGGGCCGGTGCCGGGATCGCCTATGTCGTGCGTGGGATCCACGGACCCGGTGCCCCACGTCTCCGCAAAGAACCTGCGGCAGCATTCGGGGTAGCCGAGGAGCTGGCCCATGGTCTCGTCATCGCCCTTCTGCCAAGCTTCGACAAATGGCCCGGCCGCGCCGAGCGTCGTGATTGCAACCCTGTAATCCCAGGGCTCAGAGGCCACCTGGCGGGTCGTGCTCGCCGCATATCCATGAGGGTTCCGCCCCTGAGAGTCCAAAGGCGTGACTACTAGCCCCTTCTCGGCTGCCAGCCGGGCCAGCTCTGGGAGTTGCTCGGGAGGGATGGTCTGGAGGGCCGCAGAGCGGATCCCAGACTCGACACTCATTCTCTCGGCCGCGGCGAAGTGCTCGCCGATTGCCGTGATACGAGGTTCCCAGACGGACCGCGCCTGAGTGCTCACCCACTGGGTGCGCGAAAAGTCTGGCAGCGGATTTTCAGGATACGTCTGAGTCACCATGAGTTTTCACCGGTTTTGCGGAATCGTTGTGATCGCCGTGGGGACAATCGCCGTGGGGGCCATCAGCGTGGGGGCCATCAGCGTGCGCATGATTCAGCTTGCCTCCGTTTTCCGCTGTCTGGATTCCCAAAGGCACACCCGCCGCGTAGGCCTCGAGGAGACGGCCCTCCAGATTCGTCCGTCGTTTCTTGTCCGAACTGATCGGCCTAAACCCCAAGGAAGCGAGGCGTATCTCCAATGCCCCGAAGACACGCTGCAGCGTAGAGCAATGCTCTGTCTTTCGTCGCCAATCGCCACCGATGGCCTCGCCCGGGCATGAGCCCTTGCAGGCAAACCAAAACCGGCAACCCTGGCACCCGTCATGCTCCTGCGGCGTATGGTAGAGCGCCAGGGGTCGGACGAGGAGCTCGCGATCTGCCTTCTGCATGTCCACGCCAGCCTTATTCGTGCGTGAGCAATTCACCCGGTACCCCTTGCCGGTGATCCCGCGAACAGCCCGGGTGGTGTAGGGATCGCACGCATGCCACGTACAGGTCGTCTGCCTGTCGTCACCCAAGAGAATCTGTGTCATGTCCGTGATTGGCTGAAAGCGGAGCTGCACGAGTTTTGGCTGCAGATCGGCGCACGCCAGCAACGCTTTCGCGTTTTCCTCTTCCGAAAGGGCCCAGTCATAGCGCACCTTCTCGCTCTCGATCTCCATGAGGTGGAGATTGACATGACGCAGCCCGCGGATGTCAAGCTCGCGATACCATTCGAGCAAGCGCGGCAAACGGTCGGCGCTGGCGTTTACGCGATTCAGTGTCGTGATTAGACTGACCGGATGGTTTTCTTCGAGCAGCCGACGAAGAACGCTCTCTGCGCGCTTCGTTGCTTCCCGCGTCCGTTCTACAGATCCAGCCCACCTGATATCATTGAGCTTACCCGGGCCCTCGAGCGAGATACCGACGGAGACCTTATATTTCTTGAACATCTCGAAGTGGCGCTCCGTGACGGTCGTGGCTGAGGTTTGGACGCTGTTCCCGCCGAAGCGCTCTAGCCCAAAACGCCAGAGTTCCTCGAGGTCGTCGACTGGCACCAGCAACGCCTCGCCGCCGAACACGCTGAATTTGGAGCCTGCCTCCTCGAGCGCCCGCTTCATCGCGCCCATATCGTAATCGTCGCCCACCTGGTTGCCAGCGTCCCGGATTGGAGCTTGGTAACAATGCCGGCAAGCCAGCGAGCAACGGGTGCCGAGAGGGAGTACTTCGGTTGTCAATTTTGATCTCCGTGCGAAACGTCAAAATGTTCGTCGCCGTGAGGGTCGTCGGTGTGATTCTGATCAGTGTGTGAGTCAACGTGAGCCTCGTCACCGTGCGCCCCGTCGGCATGCCCTTCATCGAGATGGAGATCGGCGTGATCTGCATCAGAATGGGCGTCATCGGAATGAGCGTCAACATGCGCTTTGTCATCGTGCGCTTCGTCGTTGTGGCTATCGATGTGCGCGGTATCCGCATGCGAATCGACGTGACTCACGTCGAAGTGAATATCTTGGTGGGCGATGTCCTGATATTCGTCGGTGTATTCCCCGTCCTCGTGGCCCCCGCGGTCGGTGTGCGAGTCAAGATGCGAGTCGACGTGACTCACGTCGCCATGGGTGCTGACCTCAGTCACATCCGAATGACTGTCGCGGTGAGCGGAATCATCGTGCGATTCGTCGCTGTGAGAATCCGAATGCGCCTCATCTAAATGCGCCGTGTCAGAGTGCGAGTCAGAATGTGCGGAATCCTCATGCTCCTGATCGGTATGCTCATCAGCATGGACATCATAGTGGGCGACGTCGGCGTGCGATTCGTCATCGTGCGTGTCGGAGTGACTCACGTCCGTATGCCCGACGATTAACCCAAACCCCAGCACCGTCGTTTGGTCGAGCTCGCTCCGCCCCGGGATCTCGAGAAGCCAGAATTGCTGCCGATTGGCCGGCGCAAGACCCCAGGTTACAGAGAGGTTGTCGCGGGCATCGATCGTAAGGCCCACGCTCTGAATGAAATGACCGCCCGCCGTCTCCACTTCGAACCCGGTCATCTGCTCGACGATTTCGATTCGGTCGCTGATTTCGCGAGTCAATACGCGCTCAGCTAAACTCTCGTCCGATCGGGGAACGAAAACCGTGGCGCTTTGAGCTTGCTGGTCGGCGTCCTTATACATGTTCAGGAGCCACAGCGCAGCTTCTTCGCCCAACGCTGCGTCGTCTTGATAGGGCATATCCGCGGTGGCGGTCGTGCCTACATTGATCTGCGCGCCCGCGTCTTCGGCCTCAAGCACGATGTTTTGATAGTCGTAGATACCCCGGCCGCGCAGTTGCAGCAAGGTTAGCCACGCCGTGGTCGAGCCGTTGTTCTCAATCAGTACCCTCGCGCCATTGCCGCCAAAATTCACGGTCAGCGAGATAAACGAAGTCATATCTGAGCCAAGCCCGTCGGACTGGGAATTGGCTGAGTAATCTGTAGAGGCAACCGGTGTCACCATGTCTGTGCCGCCCACACGGGCTGCTTCCTGGTTTGGATCTCGGTAGGGGCCCAGGATTGTCACGCTGGAGTTGGCACCAACCTGGAGCGGGTTGTCCAGCCGAAAAAGAACGGTGGTTGCAGCCGCATCTACTTTGCGCGGATGGGTAATGACTTGAACCCGGCTAATAGCATCGTCGCGTGCCACGGGAGCTGCGAAGCCTGAGATCGATGAGGTGTCCAAGAAGGTATCAACGACACCTTCCGAGACGGCCCGCCGGTTGCGACTTTCAAAAACAACGGTCCCATCAGCCTTCTGGTAAATCAGCCCGAGCTCCGAGAGCGCTAGCTTCTGCAGCTCGGCGAGAACGAATGATTTCTCATCCTGCGCGCTGTCAAGCGCGTATTCGTAAGTATCCGGACTCGTGTCGACCTCGAGCGCGTCCGGTTCAAACGGAACCGATGCGATCAACGTCTCAAAGATCTCGTCGGCGCGCTTTGAGATCTGGACGGGAATGCCGGAGATCTTCGCCCTTGCGGCATCGTCCATCCAATCGACTGCCTCGACTCGCACGGTGCGGCGCTCAAAAATACCTGGTATCGGTTGCACGCTATCGATACGCCCCCGGAAATTGGTGAAGCTGCGCCGCGCAAGAGTCACGGCTGCGCCATCTGCAACGGTGCCCGCGAGCCCAGGCTCGAACGTGATGGACGTTGCTGGATCGCCACCGCTCTTGACGAGATATTCCCCGCTCACGCCAGCGAACGTGATGATGTCGTTCTGGAGAATCGAGCCCGTGCCCGTATCGACAGCGACCGTTGTGGTATCTGCGGGGTAGCCACCGCCGTTGTCGATGAGATAGCCGGAGCCGCTTCCTTGTGGAGTATTGGTGAGCAAGCGAATTCTGACGCCGATGCCGAGAGCGAAGCCGGTTCTCTTGTTCTCGTGGCGTAGCGAATATTTGCCCTCCGGGCTCTGATTGACGAGCTCGAGCTTTGCCGTTCCGGCGGCAGCTACGCGATCGGCAATGCCGTTGCCCTGAATGCCGCGCTCGATGTCGATTGCTTGATCTCCGAGATCCGCCGAAACGTCTGTCCACCCCTGACCTCGCCCGGCCAGCTCGAGCTCAACGATCGTCTGGATCGACATGATTATGACCAGAAGCCACATACTGGACTCCGAGAGACTTCAGGGGTATTATCGAAAGTAAGAGGGAGGTTCCAATGAAAGCCGTAATTTTTCTTTTCGCGGTATTCCTTTCTTTTCAGTGTTTTGCGGACGAGAAGCCAGCGCCCGTCAAGGTCTACTGCTTCAGTGAGGCGACCGAGGCGGGATTCACCGACGAAGACGCAGGCTTCTATTGCTACCAGCTCAACAAGCGCGGTAAAAAGAAAAAGTCGCTGGTCGTAGTCGATGAGCGCTCGGATGCTCATGTCCTCGCTGAGTTTTTGGGGACCGAGCAATTCGAGGCTAGGGGCGAAGCCACCTATTTCAACTATGGGCTTGCATGGACGCCCACCCAAAACAAAAACAGGGAAGCGGCAATCATCAAGGTTGGTGATTTTAGTAAAGCCTTTACTGGGGAAGGCATCAACGCGCAAGCTGCTGGAATGCTGATTCGCCAAACCGAGGAATGGATCCGCGAAAACAGAGAGACCATTCTTGAGAAGGCGAAGAAATAGCACTGCCTTTTTACGAAGCAAGTAAGACTCCATCTCTAACAGCCCTCTGAATCGAGCGCGGCAATGCGGCTAGCCGCGATTCCATTCGCTCGAACCCCTGGAGAACTGGCCCAAAGTCAATCTGGGCGCTGGGACTAGCGGTCCCTATCCTTGTCTGTTCCATCGCATCGCGGAAAGCCCGGACGATTGCGTTGGGCGAGCCGACGACTTCCGGCTCATGTTCCGCAATGACTCGGAGTGAGGGACGAGAGAAGAGCCCGCCAGCCTGGGCGCCTTTTACCTTGCCTCCCTCAGTATCCGGGAGTTCAAAATTGCCGACATCGAATTCGACCGGGATCGTAATCCGCGTCTTCCCGAGATCGTCGATCTGAGTTTGGAGTGTTCCAACAGAGCCCCCGGCGACGACCACGGATCCCGGTATATCGATCTCAAAAGCTGTGGCCAGGTCTTCGATGGAAACCCCCATAGTGTCCAACAGTCCCTGGATGCCATCGAGAGGAATTCCGTACTTGGCCTCGATGGCGGCGCCGATCTCTTTCAGTATCTTGGGTGTGACACCGAGCTCGGCGGCGAGCTTCTGCGTGCTGGTTTTGACGTCAACACCCAGCAACTTGGCAAGCTCCTTGGCTTCCTGATTCGAAAGCTTGAATTGGCCCATGATGTCTTGCAGGCTGGAAGAGATCGGGCCGCCAAGTTGGGCGAGCCCTTCGAAGGTGACACCGAATTCCTGGGCTGCATTGATAAGGCGCTGGATTTGCGCTTCGCCGGCCGGCCCGAGTTCGTCAAGATGGGGAAGGAGCTGAGCCACCGATTCATTGAGGATTTGCTGGGCCTGGGCTGAGGTGATTTGGCCGCGCTCGAGGAACGAGAAGGTGTCCGCAGCTTTCTGGGCCAATAGGTCGAAATTCGCAGCCCCGGATCCGATAGCTTCAGTAAATAGACCTCCGAGCGAGAGTTGAACTGCGGTAGCCCTATCACCGATTTGATCGCTGAGATTAGCAATTTGCTGGGACAGCCCCTCACTGATACCCACACCCCAATCCCGACCAACGTCCTCAAAGACTTTCACGTACTCGGGCTTTTTGAAGACGCCGATGAGGGCCTGGATCCCTTGGATGGCTGGGCCGGCGAGGGCGCCGATGGCAGGTAGTGCAGAGCCAAGGTCGGAGAGGATGGAGCCGATGCTGGTAGTAAATTCATCTCCTACTTTTTTCTGGAATCCTTCAAAGAATCCCTCCAGCCCCTTGCCGCCGCCAAACAAGCTCTCAAACCCACCAATGGCACTTGCGCCGCCGCCGAAGATGCTACCCAGCGAGCCCCCGAATATGGTTGTCAAATTCGCCGCTTGTTGGAGGACGTCGGCAAAGCCCTGCGTGGCGGTTGCGGCGGCCTCAATTTCTTGCGTCGCGGTATGCACCTGCGGAACGAAGTCCAACCAGGATTGCCCCCACTTATCGAGCGAGCTTGTAGCATCGATGTACGCAAAGGTAAGCCCCTGGACCTGCGGGGCGTTGTCGAGCATTGAAGCGTAAAATTTCTGGAAGGCTGGATTTATTTTTGTGGTGATCGTGTCCGCCAGATTGCCCAGATTTTTATTCCCGGTTGGCAACTCCTTGTTAAATTCCCTATGAGCAATCGTCAGCTTGTCAAAGTGGTCTCGGAAGTCACCCAAAGGGTCGCCGAGTTTCTCGAACTCTTCGCGATAAGCGCCAAGGAATTCGATGGCTGGCTGAAGCGGCCCAACGAAATCCAAGTGGCTCAGCTCTTCGTTGATGGCTGCCACTTCTTCGGTGATGGTCTCGCCAGTGGCCCGGATGGCTCTGGCCAGCTCTGGCATTCGCTCTGCAAGAGTATCGTCAAGGACATCACCCAGCCTGTCCGTTGCCTCTATGGCTAGATCGGTGCTGTCAACGAACTGTTGGACGGAATCGGACATAAGGCGCGGAAACAAGAGCAGGGTATTTTTGGTGATCGTCCACCAGAACTTGAACCACTTCGCCGTGGCGTCCAGCCCCTTGCCAACCACATCGAAGAAAATAGCGAAAGACTCAATCACTTCCGCCAGTCCTTCGCGGCTCAACTCCGTAAACGCTTCCTTGTTTTTCTTTAGAAACTCGGTAGCGTCTGACGCAGCCTCCCTTATGACCCTGAATACCTCTTGCACTCCCTCGGCTTGGGTGACGAAGTCTCCCAGGTTCTTCAGAAAAAGAACGATATTGTTACTCGTAATCTTCCACTGAGCTGCGAAGGATTTAAGCTGCTTATCAGCGACTTCCTCCGTTGTCCCGCCGGCCTTTCGAAGTTCTACCTCATACTCTCGAATCCGATCCGACATGCCGATGAGCGTCTGAATGAATATGACGCTCTTGTCTGCAAAGCCGAGCTGTTGAAGCGTGGCCTTGGCCTGCTCGTCACTCATCCCGGCCAAGCGGTTTTCGAGATCGGAAATGATGTCCGCGATGTTGCGCATTTCGCCGCTGGAATCAAAAACAGCAACTTTGTTTTTCTTGAAGGCGTCGGCGTTTATGATGGCTTTTGTACTAAGATCGCGGAGGACGATATTGAGGGCGGTCCCAGATTCCGCTCCCTTGATACCTTGATCGGCAAAAGCTGCCAACACCGCAACACCTTCCTCTATGTCCTTTCCCAAGATCTTCAGTGCGGGCCCGGCCTTGGTCGTCAGCGATGTCGAGAACTGCTCCACGCTCGCGTTAGCCAACGTATTCGCTTTCACCAAAACATCGGAGACGCGGCCCATGTTCTTCATGTTGACGATGGTGTCGTTTTTAATCGTCAATCCCAAAGCCGACTGCGCGTCGGTGAGAAGGTCCGTTGCTCGAGCGAGATCGAATGCGCCGGCCTGGGCGAACTTGGAAACCGTCGGGAGTGCCCCGATACTCTGGGCGGCGTCGAGGCCGGCGCTCGCCAAGAAAAAATAAGCCTCAGCAGCTTCTGTGGCTGAGAAGGTTGTCGTCTTCGCGACCAATTCCGCTGCCGTAACCATGTCGATGCTCATAACCTCGGAGAGGTCGCCCATGATGGCCGTGGACTTGGTGAAAGCGTCGTCGAAATCCGAAGAAGCCTTGATCGAAGCGGAGATAAATTGATTTATTTCGCGGAAGCCGGCCGAGACGAGACGCATTGCTGCGTGGACACTGATTATGGATGCGCCCAGGCGCACAAAACTTGCTGTGAAACTCTTCGTCTGCTTCCCAGTCTTACCGGTGTCGCGCCCTAGACCTACGACCTGTGCTCGCGCTTTTTTGAATTCGGCCTCGGTCAGATTTTTGGCGGCGATTCTTATCGTGACTTCTTGATCTCCCAATTTCGTTCCTCAGTATTTCAAAAGTGATCTGCTCGATGATGTCGAGAGCCTCGAATGTCTTCGCGTCTTGATCCAAAACGCCGCCCGCCGTAGGAAATGCCGTGCGCTCGATACGGGTCGCTCCGGTCCAGCCATCGACCTGCAGCCGATGCGTCTTCTCGAAAACCCCGTTCCATGCTCTATTCTCTTTTGTAAGCGTCAGGACTGGGCAGTCGTGGAGGATGATCGGACGTTCACGCGGCCCCCCGATCCAGACTGGCCACTGCGACGGCTTCTCGCAGCCGCGTTGCCCGCAGAGCCCGAGGTTCCGGCACTTCTGGCAGTCGTCTTTCGTTTCCGCCCAACTCGATCCTTCTTTGGCTGTATCGAGGAAGGCGAGGAACCAGCAAGAGATTGCCAGGTTTTTTTTTGCTGTGCGCTCAGATGATTCTCAGCGAAGATCGCTTGATAAAGATGGTTGTGGATATCCCGCCGAGCGCCGATGATTTCGAGCAACTCCTCGCCGTTCGTCACCGGATGCTTGGAGCCATCGGGATGGACATCGATCAGGCCGGGCTCGACGTGCACAATGAAGCACTTCACGCATTCCGCCATGAATTCTGCTAGCTCTTTGAGTTTGGCATTCTGGGCTGCCTCGATCTCTGCCCGCTCTTCCGCCGGCATCTCAGCGACTCGCTGCTGGCAGAGCTCTTCGAAGTTGATCTTGAACTTGCCTTCTCCGTCCCTCTCTTGCTCTATGCCTTCTTTTCTGTAGATCCTCTGCTCAAGGACGGTTTTCTCAAGTTCAGCCGAGCGGAGAGAGAATTCTTGTGACTCACCGAACGTCATGCGCTTGATATGGACAATCACCAGTTCATCATCCAAATCGAAAGTGTGTTTGTAATGTTGCAGAAACTCTTTGCTCATGGGAACTCCAGTTTTAAAAGGATGGATTAACTGCTACTGCACGCCCTGGAAAGCGTGTTCAGCATCCTTCACACAGCGCGGTACGGCGGGGAGCCGCGTCCGTGCCGCATGGACTACATAATCGCCAATGTCAATTCATCGTTCGCGGAATCAACGCTCTCGAGCGCAATTCCTTCGTGGCTCCATGTGACTTCTTCCTCGGGATCGTCCGTCTCCGGAACTTTGAGCTCAACCCGTGGGGCGTAGAGCGCGACAATATTTCCTTCTGTCCGACCCGTTTGCTTAAGAAGCGTCACATTCGAGCCGGCCTCGGCTGGGTTGTACGCGGTTTCCTCGGTCTCGGCAATCGCCTCGAACGATATGCTGATCTCGCGCCGTCCCTGGCGATAAATCTCCGTGCCGCCATTGACTCCATATTCCTGATTTCGCACGATGATCCCATTTGTGATCGTCACCTCGAGACTCTTGAACAGATAAACGGTAGCGTCGATCAGGAGTTCGCCGATAAGGCCGGAAGGCGGATTTCCCCCAACCGTCGTGAAGGCCGCCGGAGAGTCTTGAGCCGTCCCGGTCAGTTGTTCTTTTGCCGGACCCGAGGCGCTGACCCGGGGTTCTTCGTTTGCGTCGAACGCCATGCCCAGCTCGTTGATCCCGGCGCCGAGAAGCTCTCTTCTGAAGTCGCCTACGTAGTGCGCGATGGTGAGCGAGATCGCGAGATCAGTCGAGAGCTTGTAAGTGATTCCACCTTTGATCGCATCTCCCTCGACCGGGGCAGCGGGAAGCGCCGGCGCCCAAGTGAGAGCGGTGCCGGTGACATCGGTCAGAACTCGCACGAATGGTGTGCGAGGATGGCCCGCTACCGAAATCAGAATGGCGTCACCCGCCACAAGAGTCCCTGCGCTTGCGACCGTAGCGGTGGTGGTACTCGGCGATGGCGAGGCTTCCACTGTCGTTGAAAGCGTCTCGTTTGTTACGGCCCCGAAGGCGGCCTCCAAGACCGGATCAATTTCGGGCAGCGTATTGAGCGTTCCGGACGGGCGGAGCAGCGCCTCGAGCGACGAGAGCTCGGCGCTTTTCTTCCTATCGAAGCGATTTGCAGGACCGGGCGACTGTTTCTTTTCCGGCGATGTGACTCGATTGTACGGATCGGAGCCAAAGCCTATCTCGATGTGCCGCCGCGCGTTCCCCGAGGCGAGGCATTCTTCTTCGCCATATGCTGCTTCTTTCACCAAATAGACTTGGCCTTTACGGCCTATCGGTAACGTCATCGTTTTTCTCCCCCGCCTGTTCTTGATATAGGCGGCTCAATCATCCTGAAGGTGCCCGGCCGGATGACATCACGCAATTTCACTTTTCCGCCGATCAACTCTTCAAGGTCCACGATCTGACCTGGACCGAAACGGCGACTATATTCAATGGCCGGCACCTGCACGGTATTTTCCGCAATGCATCGATAAAGCAGGCGCGGCTTGGGCGCAACAACTGGCTTGGGCGCAACACGTTTCTTCAGCAATCGCTTAGCCATTGGGCTCTCCGAAAGTGCGATAGACCCGGATCTCACAGGCGATCTCCGCCCAGACTTCGCGGCCCTCGATGCGGTGGACAGCAAGATTCAAAATCCTGGTATCCGTTGCCAAGCCGCCGCGAGTTGTATCGACCGCAATCGCCTGCTCGACATCCGCACACAAGGCCAGATAGGTCCGCATCCAACTGTCGTCATCGGCTGGGTCCGAATCGTCGATGGCATGAATTGAAAGCGGAATTTTCGTTATGATTTGAGACGCCGGTTGATATTCAAAACTCTGAGACCCGTACTCCAGGATAATAAATGGACGCAGCGGCTCGTCTCCGATGAGCGATTCCACGTCATGATTGGGATCGAGCTTGACCGCCTGAGCTGCGATATCATGATGGTAGCCACCAGCGACAGAAATGTTTTTCAGCGCAGACTGAAGGTTCTGCATGATCCTAAAGGCGATCGGATCTAGTGGCATCTAATCCCCGCCTTCGGTGAAAGCGAAGCGCAGCTCGTGCGCCAAGTCCTTTGGGAATTGCTCCTGGGCACGGGCAAGGGCCTCATCGCTGTACTTCAGGAAAACGTGCCCGATCGATGGGCCGCGGAGCTCAGTAATAGGCAAGCGGCCGGTTGCCAGCCTTCTCTTGAAAACGCCTCTGTGACCGCTTGGCATCGTCGCGATAAATGCACCGGCCAGCTTTGTCCTTTTACTGCCGGCGCGATAGCTCACACCGCGCTTTGTGGCCTTCGCTCCAAACTTGACGAGAGGAATACGCTTGAGACTGGCACGCAGAAGGACGAAGAAATTGGTAGCGCTTGCCTTTCTCATAAAGATCTTATCTCTGATATCCCCCACTTTGAGGCCCATATCTTTGGCGATCTTGCGCGTCAACAGACTTTTACCGCTCTTCGCCGCTTTGTTTAGAGCTCGAACCGAGGCGCGCTCAGCTTTCTTCGGATAAGCCTTGAGTGCCTTGAGAACCATTTTATTATCGACTTCAATGGCTAGTTCCATGGTTCGTGCTCTTCAACCAAGATCACGCGTATATGATCCCGGTCCGTTTTTTCGATGCCATCCACCTTCCAATTCTTGGCGTCCTCTCCATCGAACTCAGAAGCTACGATCAGCGATCCCCGCGGAATGTCTGGGACATCCGCGATGCGTAACGCCATGACTCTGCGAGGATCGCGCCGGCTATAGTCCTTTCCCACCGGGCGCTCGTCGAATTCTGAAGGCGTCCATATCCCTTGTGTTTCGATGCTCGACCCTTCAAGCGGCGTAACGGTGACGGGGATACCAAGGGTATCGAAGTTAATATCCCGGACGAGGGCCTCCATGGAGCTCAGATCCATAGTTATGTCCCGTCGGCGAAGAGATCCACTATCTCTTCAACTTTCGTCTGAACCGCCGCATCGGATGCGTTCAGAATGCCTTCAATTCGTTTCATTGGAAAAGCTCCTGTGGACGCATCCTGCTCCCTCTGCCTCTAGCAGGGATCTCGGTAGTGAAGGGGAAGAAGCGGCCGGCCGGTCCCTCCGTGAAGGCGGGAGCGCCGTGGATGACGAAGTCACCGCCGGTGCCAGAGTTAATGCCGCAATTGTTCCATCGCTCGCGCATGTAGATGATGGGAGCCGTGCCGGTGGGAAGCGAGCCATCGGCGCCGAGGGGGACGGGGTGGCCGGCGGCTGAGATGAACTTGCGACGGTTGGCCGTAACGGAAATGTCGAGGTACTCCAAACTGAAGTAGAGCTCGGCGAGGGCGCCATTAAGGTAATAATTAGGCGCATCATGTGCCCCGACATGCCAATCTGACCTAGTGTAATCTATAACACCATCAGTCAAGATGTTTTCTATTTTATCGCTGACATCGTCAACATATAAATGGGCAATTGGTATAGCTAGATTCCACGAGATGAGGAAATGCACCCATGATGCCGAGGCTGTAAAAGTGCTGGATGTTGTAATATCAAGATGACGCACACTCGGTCCACTGGCATAAGCTAATATGTCTAGCGCGTTATCTACTTTCTTGTTTACATAAAAGAAACCATCTTCAGTACAAAGTAAACGCTGAGCAACCCCATCCCCACCATCAAATCTAACCCATCCAGAAAAAAGCCCCACCTTCCCATCTGCCGCACCGGTTAACTCGGCACCCCGGCTCAGATAATCCGCCGCACCATCAAAATCCCCCAGCGCCGCCGGGTAGTAGGAAGGCGTAGCCAGGGCGAGGCTACCGGCAAGGAGGCCAGTCGCAAGGATTAGGAAATTTCTACGGAGCATGGATCACCCTATTAAAAACTCCTCGGGCTGTAAAAGCGTATGTCGGCGCGCTGGCACCCGTAATCAGCACCTTGATTCGGACCTGGCTGCCCATGGGCCGGTAGGCTTTGAGATGATCGCCCATGGTGCCGTCGGTTGAGTTTTCGGGATCGGCCCATGCCTCAACGGTGAGCTGCGGAGCACTCCAATTGTCTGTCGTTTTGAGCAGAGTCGTAGAAGTCTGCATCCTCCAGCCAGCCAGCATCAACATTCCGGGCGGTGTTGGGATCCAATGATCTCCCACAACTCCAGCATGAGGGCCGATAATGTAGGCTTCGGTCAGGCTTGCAGTATGTACGGCAGAAGCATCAGAAGCGAAAAGAGTGTTCGTCCCATCGTCGATTAGAACTTTGACCCGACGGTTAGCGGCGGTCGCGTCCGTCACAAGGGTTGCGTAGGCTCCCCAAAGCCGCCATATCGTATTGCTCGGCACCGTCTCGATGATCTCGGTGTCAGCGGCTGGATTGGTCCCGGTGAGAGACAGCATGGCGCCAGGGCCATCCAAGGCCGGCGTGATGAATACCGTCTTGGTCGCCGTGGTTCCATTGTCATCGTTATCGAAATGGATATTCTGCAGGTCCGTCCAGGTTGTTGCGCCGTCGTATGTGGTCTGGATGTAAATGTCCACCTCATCGTCGGAATCGGCGAGCGTGAGTGTCGTGAAGTCTAGAACGATCGTGGCGCTTTGGCCGACGGCCATCTCGGATGTCGTCGTGGTAGCCTCAGCGAGATCACCCGTTGGCACGTCGAAAATGAAGTTCTGGGCAAGGGCATCGGAGGCGAACAACGAAACCAACGCGATCAAAAAGGATAGGTTGCGTGCGGCGATCATCTTCATGGCTCTGACTCCAATTCGACCCCTCGCGAGGCGCGCCTGGATCTATTGGATTCCCTAGACCGCCGCGAGTTTTGGTTTTGAAGTGGTCTCGTGTTTCTCTCTCAAGAGACGCTCATAGATGGGCAAATTCTCGATCTTCAACGTCTCCGTTTGCTCCATCCTCTTGAACATCGCTAGAGCCGTATCCAAAGCAGCCGGTCCGACCGAGACTTCCTTCAGCAGGATTTTGCCCCCATCCCACCGAACTTGATCGCCATCTTGGCGCAAGTTGATCGCCCTGTGCTCTTCTTCGGAGAGACCAAGTTCCTGTTGCAGATCTCGGACGATGCGCAACGTCGCCAGATTGCCCGCAGCCCCGCTGAGGACATTCAGTAATAGAAACCGCTCGTGAATGTTGAGCTGCATTGAACCCCCTAAAGTGTAGCGGGGCTCAAAAGCCCCGCATGATTTTTGTCGCTACTCCTAGTCCCACTCGCCTTCGGGAACGAGAGGGATGTAGTAGAAGGCATCCCCGCCCCCAGCAGTCCCGATACCGACTCTGAGCCCGATGACGTTGGCGGGGTCGCCGGCGCCAATCGTGAGAACATCGCTGTTGATGATCTTGTTGGACCCGGCGGTGAAATCGACGAACGACATCGCTGTGCCGGTATCTTCGAAAGTCGCCTTCGCCGTGGTGTCACCACCTATGGCGAAACGAAGCATTGCGACCCGACTCGCTCCGCCCCCACCTGGTGACCCGATGTCACAACTAGCGGGCAAGCTGAACTCGATGTTCATGCCTGCGTAGTTTCCGCCACTCGGCAGAGAGGCCGCCGGGAACGCGATGTAAGTGCCCACACCGTAGCCGAGGCCCTGGACAGCGCCCGCGGCTCCGAAGTACATATCGCCTTGAACCGCGACCGGGTTTCTGACCCGGACGGAAGGCGCGATAGCTCCGAATATGGCCGTGCTGTAGGTCTGCAGCAAGCCCGTGGCATGGAGCTTGATGGCCATCCCTTTGCTGTCGCCACTGGTCGCCCCGCTGTCGAAGTATGCCGACATGAAGTTGACGTTGGTATCGTCGTCAACGAGAGGAACGGAATCCGTCCCGATGTGGAATCCGCCCTCAAACGCCGCACCCGGCACCAAGAGGAGTGAACCCGTGCTCGAGGGATTCGCGGCGACCGCTGTGGCGAGGCCGGCAAAGAGACCGCCTTCAACGATCGTAAAGAGCGAAGCGGCCGCATCCCAATAGATCGGCTCGCCTTCGGCCCATGCCTGCGCCGAGACTTTGTCCACCGTGAAAACGCCGGTGATCTGGATGTTGACAGCGGCATCCGCGTCCTCGGTCTTCGCAGCGATGCCGATCATCTGATTCACCACGACCGGTTCGCCGCTTACGACGCCGCCCGCCGGTGCGGTGATTTCGATGATATTCCCGGACTGTAGATAGTTGATCATTTTCTTATCCCCCTACGCTCTGTTGCGGCCGTTTCTGATTTTACGCCCCTGCGTCTGTTAGATTCCTACGCTCCTGCGTCCGTCAAGGCGCCTCGGTAGTCGATGGCAGCAACGCCGAAATCGTGACGCACCTTCCATTCAACACCATCGACGCGCCAGCCGTCCTGCATCTCCATGAAAGGCTCTTGCTCACCCTCGAGGAAAGCGACTTCGATGACCGGGGCAACTGCTGGATCGGCGAACATGTAACGCCTCGTGCCGCTGAGTCGCCCAGTGTCAATGATGTCGTCGAACAAGCCGAGGACCATATTCGGTCGCTGGAGCTTGTTCGCCGTGTCGGGATCGTATTGCGCCTGGTTGATTACTCGGGCCGTCCCTCCGAGGCCTGCGGCCAAGAGCAGCTTCGCCGGTTTCAGATCCAGGATCTCATTCCCGGATTGATCTGTCTGCGCTGCCATGATGACCCGATCAGCCTCGATCGCGACCACACTGATCGCGGCGCCGGCGCCGATGTTGTTGTGGTCGACGTGGAAGAGGGCTTTGCCGTCGTTCATATCCGGGCCAAAGCCCGAGTTCTCTGCCAGCAAAGCGAAGAACGCGAGCTCGATGGACAGACCGGCTGCCCGGCCGAGCGTCGCCGCCACGCCGTTGAATACGCCCATGTCGTCATTGATGATCGCCTGCCTCGACAAAGCCAGGATGTTGCCGTAGGTTTTCGCCTGTTGGGTTTCCTTGGTGGCGTCGGCCAGACTCTTGTTTTCGAACTCACCATTTTCGAGAACCACATCGAGCCCGCCGAGAAAGCCGAGCCGGTAGCGGTTGTGCACTCGGAAATCACTCACCGTGCCGATCTTACAGATGCGGGTCCATTTGTCGGGAGAGATAGCGTAGGCCGCTAGCAGCGTCTTGTGGAGCGCCTCCTCGAGGGCTGTCGCGAAATCGCTGGTTGTCTGAGCGCCGGCCAGGTTGAAGAAATCGCCCACGACCTCCATCTTCGACCTTCCTCGGCTGGAGCCGGGCTTGTTTCGCTCGAGGCTCTCACGCGCATGCTCGAGAAGAGACATACCGCGGAACTCGCCGGGATCAAGCTCGACGTTCTGCAAGGCGATAAAGTTCGGCCTCTTTTTCGCGCCCTTACGAATCAAGTCGCTGATTCCCGCACGATGCAATAAGGCCGCGGTGATCCCGGTGACGCGCTTGTCCCGCTCGTCTTCGACGGGCACAACGTCCGGGCGCTGACCGTTGCTCCCTGGGCCGATCGCTTCGGACTTCTTGGCGAGAGCATCGCAAAACACTTCCCGCACCTTTTCGATGGAATCGCCTGCCGCGATCGCTTTGGTGCCGATCTCGTGAGTTTCTTTGGTGTCGAGCCCAGCGGCTATCATGGTCTTTTCGAGAGCCTGAATGGCGAGAAGGCGCTCCTGCTCTGCCTTGGCACCCGCAGCTTTCGCCTCGGCCGTCACTTGAGGATCTGGCTCCGTCGGAGCTTGCGGTCCCGGCTCTATCGGCGTCGAACTGGTTGTGACTGGTTTATCTGGTTTCATTTTCCCCTCACCTTTTTTGGCGGATGTCTGCACACCCCCGTCATTGCCATCGTTCTGAGCTATGTTGACCAGCGCCCACACGCGCTCTCGATATTTGTCTGGGATCTCACCTAACTCTGAGAGCGTCTCCGGATTGATCGATGCCTGAACCTTAATCGGCTTTGAGACCTCCGTCGCGAATCCGTTCTCAACCGCCTCGGCAGCATTCATCCATGTGACATCTTCCATGAGTTTCCCGAGCTTTGCGGCAGTCAGCTTCGAAACCCATCGATATGTAGCGATGATTGTGTTCCGGATCTTATCGAGTATGTCGGCAACGCTACGCATCTCTTTGCTATCGCCAAGAACGTCCCCGTATGGGTTATGCACCATCATCAGGGCGTTTTCTGGGATGCGGATAGGATTGCCGGCGCTGGTGATGATCGTTGCGGCCGACGCGGCGATTGCCTCGATAGTCACCTCGACGTTGCGGCCCAGCTCGTCTCGCTGACGGCGCAATGCATTCGCAATATGAATCGCTTCAAACACTGAACCGCCGAGGCTGTTGACCAGAACTCGGATTGTCTTTATGTTCTCGGGGAGTTCGTCGAGCTCTTCAACGATCGCCTTACCGGTAACGGCATCCTCGTCGAAGAAGAAGCCACCGCCGATCGGGCCGTAAATGTGGATCTCGGCCGTGTCTCCATCGGCCTCCGCCTTGAAGTCGTACCAGGGCTCACGAGCTGCGGTTTGCGGAGATTGGGCCGTTTGCTTGCGCTTCTCTCCCATGGACCATAAATAGCACGGGTTATTGGAGTGTCAATGGGGTATTGCCAGGGAATGGTACAAACTGGTACTTAATGGCATAAAAAGATCAGGGAATTGTATGGATCACAATTCTGTGGCGAGGGTGTTCTAGTCGGATGATGCCGCAATCCGGGCGACATCTGCCACGCGGACACGGATCATCCCCTCTTTGGGGCCGACGCGAACGTGCTGGAGACCCCCTTTACGCACCCAAAGACGGAGCGTCTCCGGGTTCAAGTCGAACCGCTTGGCCGCACTCGCGATACTGATATACTCCCCAGACTCAACACCTGCTGGCAGCGCGTTTGTAGTAGAGCCATTCCCGCCATTGCTCGGCACAACCTGCGCTTGACCGGCTTGCGTCATCTTTCGAGCATCGGAATCGAGCACGAGGCCGCGGCGATCCAGATCCTCGAAATCTGCCTGGTATTCATCCCAGAATTGTTCCGGCACAAATCCACGTTCGCGCAATGACTCGGATGGCGTCGTGATACCACCCCGGATATTTCGCGTGATGGCCAAGCCTTCCTTGTCGGGCTCAATCATCGGCAACGGCGGCGCCGTCCAACTCGTACTCTCGATCGTGTCAATGCCTGCGATGGTGGAAGCGAGCATCGCCCAGCGCCATAGCGGATTGAGAAATTGCGGCACAAGCATGCGCCAGCGCCAGCCCTGCACGCGAGCCCAATGCCGGAGCCGGGACATCCGCGCCGCACTGAAGTTGATATCAGCATAATCGCCTGTCAGGTCTTCAAGGTTCACGCCGATCCCCGCGGCGATTTCACGGAGCGTCGCCTTTGAATAGTCGGCATAATCTCGGACGCTCGGCGGCTGGACAACCTCGATCGATTGCCCAGGCTTGATAGCCTTGATCAGCCCAGGCTCGATCATGTCGTGCTTTTCCTCGTCAGGATCCTCTGCTCCAAGAAATGGGGCGGTGCCGTCGACATCTGTCGTCAACACCGTGAGACAAGCCGCGATCTTCTGCTTCATCAAGGTTGCGTCGGCGAATTCATCAAAATCATTGAAGCGAATCAGCACGGGCGCAAACCAAGAGACACCGCGAACCTGGCCAGGGCGCTGGGATTTGAATACGTGGAGAATTTCCGACGCAGGCACTCGCGTTGATTTTCCAAAGCGGATGACGCTAGATACTGTCGTGGAGCCGGGATGCTCGCCAAATAGCCAATAGGCCACCCGGCGGCCCAGTGGATCGAACTCGACGCCGCGGATGATCTTGCCTCCGTCAGGTAGTGAGCGATGCTGCCCTGAATCAATGAGGTCTGGCTCGAGCACTTGAATTTGTAGCGGGATGGCAAGCCCATCGCTCGGTCGCCGAAACCGCCGGCGGATCAAACATTCGCCAGACTCGACGACGGTTCGCATGACTGTCGCCTCAATCCCTGGGAGATCGGATCTCCCGTCGGCATCGATTTCCACGCTCTCGGTCCAGCGCTGCCATGCCTCGTGTCGGGCATACGGCAAAATCCCCCAACCTATCGTATCGTCCACGATCACCCCGATAGCAGATTCGGCGTGGCCATTGTTCCGAACGAGATGCCGCGTTGCGTCACGGAGCTTGGCAAGAGAAAGGCCCGATGGGGCGTTGGGATCACCGGCAGGACGCTTCCAACCCTGGGTACGGCGACTAGTACCGGCGGCCTCGTAGTATTGAGCAAGAGCACGGAGGGCGACTCGGCCCCGCATCCGGTGAAGCTGCCACTGCGGCGATGCCCAGCCAATCGTGCGATCGAGCAAGTTCGCCGCGACCGTCATGTCCCTTTGCTCGTCACGGCAAGTCGATAAGTACGTGTGGTTTCATTGATTTCACGCCGCATCACCCCTCGTAATTTGAGCATTTCATCGATGGAATTGAATGTCACGGAGTGATCGGAAAAGGTCATCTGGCGCGCCCCGCGGCCATCAGCAATGGCGCGATCGAGCTTATCTAAGTCGTCCTGGACGAACGCCATGGCTGAATTTTACAATATCATGCCCAAAATGGCAATATTTCAAATTCTACTTCAGCCAACCATGCCGGCGCCCTCCTAGCCATGGCTCCTTTTTCGGCTTCGTTCGCCGCGACTCAGGCCGCGCAATCCTTTCCGCGATCAGATCGAGGTGGGGATGGAGAAGCCGCAGAGCTGCCAAGGCGTAGACAACGCAATCAAGGGCATCGTTACGCGGCCGCGTAAGCTGCCAGATTTGTTTCGGGACTCCCATGTGCCACCGCGTGATGAGTCGCTCGCTTGTGAGCTGTGCGGCAAGCTCCTCGTCGGCCCAATCTTCTAAGGGCAGATGGAAATAGCCATGCCCTTTCTCCGTGATGCGGAAGCGCGAGATCCAAATTGCTTTGGCCGAATCCACCCCGATCGTATAAAGCGGCACCTTCCTTTTGTTCAATCCCCATTTTCGCGGCGAAGGCGAGGACACCAACGGGCGCTGTCCATCGCGGCCGATAATGGCATGGACTCTCCGCGCAGCTTGTTTCCCCGCGTAGTCATAGACGAGAGTTGTGCGATGGCCCGCCGAATCGATGCACGTTGCCAGGATTGGCAATCGTTGACCGCTCTGGTGTTGATACTCTGTTGCAAGTAGATCGTCGAGCATTTTCCAGGGCTCCGGTTGCGATGTATCCCCGGGCAGTGTTTGGCGGTCGATGAGCCATGACTCTTCTCCCGGTCCCCAACCAATAACGATTGCCTCGAGCCGATCATCCTGGACGTCGACGCCCATCGTGATGCAAGCAACGCCGGCCGGGGCGCGGGCTTCATACTTTTCGCGACGCACAATCAAAGCGCTAGACTCAACGCCCTCCCCTGCGTCGAGTTCGATGGCCTCCCCGAGCGTGGTATTTTGCCACGTGTGCATGTGGCTTGCGTCACCCGCCTTCTGCGCCTCGCGCGCCGCGAGAAAATTCGAGACTATCTCGGAGAGTGAAGAAAGAGGCGAGTACGCTTCCCAGAGATGGAAAGATGCGATCGTTTTCTCGCGTCGCTCTGGGTTGTCCGGGCGCCATTCGCCTTTGGTCAAAATCGCGACGCGCTCCGCATCGTCAATCGCATAGTCACAATCTGGGCAATGAATTCTCGCCGTGCTCGCGTCGCGGTCCCGCCATTTTATGTTGGCCCAGCGGAATGGATGCATATAATGACACGACGGGCATGGCACATGGAAGCGTCGTTGGTCTCCACGCAAGAACCAAGTATCGATCGGGCCACCTCTCAGCGTCGGCGAGCTCAGCAACATCACACGTCTGCGACCGCGATAGGCGCTGGTTCTTTTCAATGCGATCTGAATGGTCGCACCTTCACCAGGGAGCTCCGGCGGATAACGATCTATCTCATCAAGGATCAAGAGTCGGATGGTACGGGCAGCGAGTGAAGCCGCAGAATTCGCGCCGCCGATCGAGAGCGAGCCGCCTTTGAAGATCTTCTGTAGCGTCGTATTTGAGGAATCCTTCGCCCGCTTTTTTGAAACCGAATCGCGGAGCGGCGGACTCGCTGCAATCATGGGCTCTAGACGATTCTTGGAGAAGTCCTTGGCCATCGGATCGACGGTGGGCTCGACAACAAGAATAGGGCACGGGTCATGCACGATGTGATAGGCAACCATCACGACAGCCGCACTCGTCTTGCCGACCTGGCTGCTCGCCTGAAGCACGGCGATCTCTATCCCAGGCTCAAAAAATGCGTCGAGGATCCCGGCTTGGTACGGCATGAATGAAGTCTGCCACCTCGTTGTGGCGAGCGGTCCTGATGTGACGATGAGATGCTTGTCTGCAAATTCGGAGACGAGAAGCGTCGGCGGCGGTGCCCATCGAGCACGAACCGAATTGAGGATCTCGTCGATGTCCGCATTTTCGGTAGGCGCGACATTCACTTTTTCCGCCTCCCACTCTCCGGGGTTTGTTTTCTCAAGTCCTTGGTATTTATCTCAATGGCTATGTAATCGCCAGGCGTAGAATCTTTCGATGCTGCAAGGGTCAAGCTATCATGGAGATTGGTGAAGTCCTCAATGATTGCTGAATAGAACAGCTTTAACAGCTTTTCGAAACGCCCCATATCACTCCAGGTCGATACGGGCATAAATTTAGGAGGTAGGCCTGATTGACACAACGAATATTCGATATCCACAATGAATCCGAAATCTGGAGTGTCACTTGGCAAGAGCCTAAACAAAGGCACGTCATTGATGCTAGCTTCGATGCTTCTTTCCTGGGGATCGTAAGTTAATGCAAGTCCGGTATTGGAGAATTTGAAAACACAAAAATTTCTTTCCATGATTACCTCACTTTTTCCGTCTCCCACTCTTTCTGGCTTTCTTCGCTCGAGTGATCTTCTTTGCTGGCCTGGTCGTCTTCACTCGCTTGGGTTTCGATAGCTCGAGCAGAACTTCGTCAACAGCAGCTTTGATGACCCGCTCCACTCCCTGCAGACCGTTGAGTGTCGCTTCTCGATAGAGCCGGTCCGAGATCGTGGCGGGCCATGAGAGCAGCTTCGCCCGAACGGCTACGACTTCTGCAGCCCAAGTCCTCTCGACCAGATCGCGTGCCACGAGATCGCGGGCCCGGATCGCTACCGTCTGCTCGGCAAGAATCGCTTGCGCCTTCTCCTTGCGCGCTCGCTCTCTCGGGAGATCATAGGTGCCGTTGTCACGTGCTGCCTTCTCCCGTTCGGCGAGCCAGTTTCTTACTTCGGCCTCGGAGTAGAGAGAGGGCTTGCCCTTGCGTCCTGGTTCGACAACTGGCATGCCCGCCTGTTCCCACTTCGTCACGCCCGACATGGTAACGTCGAGAAGGTTGGCGAGCTCACGCCGTGTGACTAGCTTCTTTTTTGGCAAGCGCTTGATTACCATTATGATAATTGTCGGCGTTCTCGCAGCCGTTTTCGGTAGGCGCGCATGTATTGAGCCTGCCGCTTTGGATCTCGGTGTTCGGCATCATAGATCCGGCGACATCGCGTAGCGCAAAAGTTGTGGGCGCGACGATGATTCCCCTTCGCAAGGAAGGCTCGACCACACTGATCGCACCTCCGCTTGAGCGAGATATATTGATGATGTAACTTCACAATTCGGTCATTGGCCCATTCTTCGAAAGATGGGAACCCTAAGTCGATGGCACCCGCCGCGGGATCTAAGTTGCCAGCGTTGCTGATTATAGTTTTTTTCATACATAGCTCCTCGGTTAACACATTACCCCTTAAC